>Ga0209212_1001383_pt1 | contig 39737 bp, 37 predicted proteins | sample RifGroC2_FD_183996 | JGI IMG/M metagenome (GOLD analysis project Ga0209212, IMG submission 183996) | Groundwater microbial communities from Rifle, Colorado, USA - Groundwater C2 (SPAdes) (version 2) | ecosystem: Environmental > Aquatic > Deep subsurface > Groundwater | place: Rifle, Colorado... | reverse complement strand
TGATTGATTACGATATGTGCATCGGGTGTCGTTCCTGCATGGAAGCGTGTCCCTACGGGCCGCGCTCTTTCTACGAAAGCGATGGCGCTTATTATCCTGGGGAGCGGACGCCTTATGAGAAGAGCCAGCAGGATTTTTCTGAAGGCGTCGTGATGAAGTGTAATTTTTGCGTGGAGCGAGTGGATCAGGGGCTGGATCCTGCCTGTGTGGTGACCTGTGTGACCGAGTGCCGCGTTTTCGGCGACCTGGATGATCCCAAGAGCGGGGTGTCTCGCTTGGTGGCGGAGAAAAAGGCCCGTCCCCTCCTGCCCGAAAAAGGACTCGATCCCTCCGTCTTCTATGTGGGAGGGTAAAAATTGCTCCGAGTCATAAGGGCTATGCGGCCGTCAGGAGGAAGAGATATAAGGAGGTTAAGAATGAATGCGACTGGAGTGAAAGAGGACGTATGGATTCATAGCGTCTGTGAGACTTGTTTTGCTTTTTGCGGAATCCTTGCCCACCGGCAAGATGGGGTTGTAGTAAAAATAGAAGGAGATCCGAACTGTCCAGCCAGCGCAGGGCGCCTTTGTGCTAGAGGTCAAGCAGCGCTCATCGGTTTGTATGATCCATCCAGGGTGAAAGTCCCTCTGAAAAGAACCAATCCGGTCAAGGGCATTGGGGTAGATCCTAAGTGGCAGGAGATTACTTGGGAAGAGGCGCTGGATCTGCTGACACAGAAGCTTAAAAAGGTCCGGGAAGAGGACCCACGCAAGCTCGTGCTGGCAACTTTTGACCACTATGCTCTCGGGGTCCTGATTCGACCAGCGTGGGCGGTGGCTTTTGGAACCCCGAATTCAGACTGGGTTGGCTACTATTGCGGCAACTACCTTCACGCCTCCATGTACTTGACCAACGGCTCGTTTCACTCGGACTTTGATCTCGATCACTGCAATTACGTCATCTTGCTCGGAAATCAGCAGGGTTTTATGGCGGGGCTAAACGCTAATGTGGCTGCGCGCAAAACGGCCGATGCGCGTCGGCGCGGTATGCGAGTGGTGGTGGTAGATCCGGTCGGGACCAATGCCGCAGCCAAGGCCGACGAGTGGATTCCGATCCGTCCTGGGACTGACGGCGCCTTTATCTTGAGCCTGATCAATGTTCTGCTGAACGAGTTGGGCTGCTACGATCGGGAGTTTTTGGGCCAGAGAACCAACGCCCCCTACCTTGTGGGAGAAGACGGCAGCTACTTGAAGGAGAATGGTAGTGGTAAGCCTCTAGTCTGGGATCAACGAGTTGAGGCGGCTGTTCCTTTCGACAAGCCAGGAACGAACCCTGCTCTCCAGGGCTCTTTCGTTGTCGGTGAAAAAAAATGTCAGCCCGCCTTCCAGGCATTAAAAGAGCATGTAAAGAAATATACCCCGGAGAAGGCGGCTCCGATCACCACAGTGCCTGCCGCCACTATCCGGCGGATCGCCAAGGAATTCGGCGAGGCCGCGCGGATTGGCTCTACCATTTCGATAGACGGCAAGGTGCTTCCCTACCGACCAGTGGCCGTTAACATCTACCGCGGGGCAGGCGCGCACAAGCATGGGACACACACGGCCTTAGCTGTGCAGATCCTCAACATGATTGTGGGGTCCTTTTATGTCCCTGGAGGCCACAGGGGATTGAACCTCATAGGTCCATCGGGTCGGTGGACTCCAGGGGAGACCGTGGATGGCCTCATCACCCCTCCCGCCGCCATCGGTCGGGCGGCACAATACTATGATTTCGAGGAGAGACCACCCGAGGAGCTAGGGCTCCGAGAGCTCTATCCTATCAGCACTAACCGAAGTCCCCTTTACGAGATCAACGTTCGCGACCGTAAACAGTCCCCTCTTCCTTATAGTCCCGAAGTGCTCATAGTTTGCCGGCGTAACCTCATGATGAGCAATGCAAACCCCGAGCTCGGCGCCAAGATGCTCCAGCAGGTCCCTTTCGTGGTGAACTTCAGCACCCACCTGGATGAGGTTTCCGAGATGTCTGATCTGGTTTTACCCGATCAACATTTTCTTGAACGGCTGGACCTTTTCCCCAATAACTTTACTCACACGATGAGTCCCCATACGGGTCACTTTTACTGGGGGGTGAGGCAGCCGGCGGTTGAAAAACCCATGGGTCAGGCCCGGCGCTGGATCGATGTCCTCTTTGAGGTTGCCGACCGAATCGGATTTTCAGGGGATATCTACAAGCTCCTCAACAACTCTCTCGGACTTACGGACCCCTACAAGCTCGACCCCAAAGCGCGTTACTCGATGGAGGAGATCTACGATCGCTGGGCTAAGTCGCAATTTGGCCCCGAGCGCGGGATCGACTGGTTTAAGAAAAATGGCTATTACAAGGTGCCTCGGTCAGTAGAGGAGAAGTATCCTGGTCCCTTCATTCGCCCTCGCTTTCCCATCTATTACGAGAACATGTTAAGGGCAAAGGAATCGGTTAGTAAGGTAGCAGCCCAACTAAAGTACAAGGTGGACACTGCGGATTACCAGGCTTTGCCGGAGTGGAAGGCCTGTCCTGCCTACCAGGACGGCACGCCTCCCTACGATCTTTACGTGGTGAACTTTAAGCTCCCTTTTCACAGCCTCTCTTTTACCACGCAGAACCCTTGGCTGAGTGATCTCGCCGAGCACCATCCCTACGCCTATAAGATCCTAATCAACACGGAAACGGCCAAGCGCAAGGGCGTCAAAGATGGAGACGAGATCTCTGTCGAGTCTGTAGCCGGCAAGGTGAAAGGTCAAGCAAAGGTAACCGAATGCATTCATCCAGAGGTTGTCGGCATCGCAGGGATGTTCGGGAGTTGGGCCAAGGGAAAGCCGGTTGCCAAAGGTAAAGGGGTCCATTTTAACAGTCTGCTGCCGATGTCTCTTGACCGCATCGACCCGATCTCCACGGGCGTGGACTCTTGTATTCGGGTAAAAGTATCTCCGATCGGTTGAGAGAGGGAGAACAGATAAAATGAACAACGCACTGGTTTTTTCAATCGTTGCTTTCTTTCTCTGCCTTCCCGTTAATTTTTTCCTCAACCCTTCACTCTTGGAGGCAGCCCAGCCCCTTCCCAGAGTGGTCATCACCTATGGGGCTCTCGCAGAAAGGGAGGCGCCGCTCCATGTAGCCAGGGATCAGGGCTTTTTCCGTAAGTACGGTTTAGATGTCCAGGTGGTTCAAACGCGAGGCGCCCCCACCGGTATTTCAGCCCTGGCCTCGGGTGACTGTCAGTTCTGGTACGGCACAGCTTCGGGGGTGACTTTCGGCGCTGTTGTTGGAGGACTCGACGGAGTTTTCGTGGCAGGTTTGGTGAACAAGCTCACCGGCGCTTTTGTAGTCGGCCCCGGCATCAAAAGCCCCTCTGACCTGAAGGAGAAAACCATTGGCGTCACTAGTGCGGGCGGTGGAATATGGATGTATGCCATGCTGGCCTTGGAGCACTGGAAACTCGACCCGAAGCGGGACAAGATCAACCTCAGAGTCATAGGGGAACAGTCAGTAATAGCCCAGGCGATCGCCACTGGTATTGTTGACGGGGGCTATTTAAGCTACACCTTCGCCTCTATCCTGGAGCGCCAGGGGTTTCGCATCCTCGCCGATCTTGCCAAGCTCAACATCCCAATCCTATCCGTAGGGATGTATGGCCGACGATCTTTCATCAATCAATCTCCCGATGTGGTTGAGAAGGTCCTCAGGGGCTTGGTAGATGCGATTGTCTTCATCCAGGAGCCTGCCAATAAGACCGCGGTCATGAGGAGCTTAGCCAGGGGGCTTCATCTGCCGCGGGTTGAGGAGGCTCAAGAAGGTTACGAGAGATTAGAAAACATATTCGATTTGCCCATCTATCCGAAGGTAGATGGGATACGTAATGCCGTTCGACTGCTGGGTGTGACAAACGAGAAAATCGCCCGCCTTAAGCCGGAAGACGTGGTCGATAACAGGATCGTAAAGAAGTTAGAGCAAGAAGGGCTCTTTCGAAGGTGAGGTCGTTCCAGAGAGGGAAAATCCTATCGATACGATCCTATGTCGAATGCTTGGGATGAAGAAACCGATGTCGTTGTTCTAGGTTACGGTGGAGCCGGCGCGGCTGCGGCGATTTCGGCCCATGATGCCGGCGCAAGAGTAGTTATAGTCGAAAAAACCACGGCGGGGGAAATACCCGCCTCGCCACTCTCACCTTTCTCTGCCCTGTAAAAAGTCCGGCCGCAAAGAAGCATATTCGGGCTCTGTCTTTCGGCACCCTCGAAGAGGAAACGATCGATGCATTTGTTGAGTGGAGCTCGAAGAATGTCCAGTTCATAAAGGAGCTGGGAGGTGAGAGCGAGGTCTGCCCTCCAGGTCCCACTTTTCCAAAGGCTCCGGGCTCCGAGGCGATGGTGCGGTATGGGGTGAAGGGGAAGGAAGGAGAGCTTGGCGGAGAGTCCCTTTGGTGTCTTCTTTCGCAAAATGTCGACCAGCGTAATATTCAGGTATATCGGCAGACAATTGCGAAGAGGCTGGTACGCTCGGGAGATAAGGTCGTGGGGGTTGAGACCGAACAAGGAGGTAGGCGCCTGAAAGTACGAGCGCGGAGGGGGATAATCTTATCGACCGGGGGTTTTGAGTACAACGAAGCGATGAAGAGGGACTATTTTTCTGGGTATCCGATCTATGCCTTTGGACACAGTGGAAACCAAGGAGATGGCCTCAAGCTGGCGCAGGATGTGGGAGCGGAGCTATGGCACATGAAGGCGCTAGCGGCGCCCATGGGATACAAGTTTCCAGAGTACGATGCAGCGTTCATTATGTGGATGCCTGCATATGGTTTTATTATTGTGGATCAGCAGGGGCGAAGGTTCTGCAACGAGACAGGACTCGAAAAATACAGCATGTGGATGGAAGTCGCGTGCTTCGACATGGGTGGGCTTCGGTTTGCGCGAATCCCTTCCCATTTGATTTTTGACGAGAAGACGCGGCTCCGTGGGCCGATTACCCGCGCGGGGCATGGAGCCAACCGCGACTACAAGTGGAGCGACGATAACTCGGAGGAGATAAGGCGAGGATGGATTGTGGGCGGAAGGGACCCCGAGGAGCTGGCTTGCGGGCTCGGGATAGATTCGGCACGGCAGCTAGGAGAAACCCTGACGGCTTACCGGAAGGCGTGCAGAACGGGCAAAGACGAAGAGTTTGGACGATCAAGGGAAACCCTTGTGGAGCTTGGCGAAAGGCTTTATGGAGTACCGCTGTGGCCATGCTTGTTCAATACACAGGGGGGGCCAAAGAGGAATGCCAAGGGGCAGATTCTGGATGCGTGGGGCAGCCCCATCAAGCGGCTTTACGGTGCTGGGGAGTTGGGCTCTATCTGGGGATTTTTGTATCAGAGCGGTGGCAATCTTGGAGAGTGTTTGGCTTCGGGTCGGATGGCGGGACTTCATGCCGCATCCGAAATTCCTCTAACGTGATTAAGGCTCGCGCCGACAGTTGGCACTGGTCCAACATAGGATTGAAAGAACGGATCGAGTTCTTACGCCGGGTAAGGATTCTCCGGGGCATTTTTTTCCATAAGCGAAGCGTTCGTTAGGTCTATGGGAAGAGTCCCATGCCCCACCCGGAAGAGATCCAGCGATAAAAGAGATTACCTCTCGATGTGAGCCGTTCGGCTGAGCGCTCACGACGAAGCCTCAAGGTTAAATCTTCGATCCATCCTACAGCCAGGTGATTTGAAAGCCTCCTGACTCCAATTGGGGTTAGATGTCCATCTCTACCCGAAAGCTAGTCTCCTCTAACCGAAAGCTAGCCTCAGGTTGACATAACAGCACATTATCGGATAGTTTCTCCCCAAAAATGGAAAACCAAAAAAGGAGGTAGAGATTCATGAGAAGGATTCTGCTCGGATTCTTTTTTTCTTTGATATGGAGCTTCACCGTTGAGGCGCAGCCTCCTTTCTATCAGGGCAAAACAATAAGCATCATCGTGGGCAACAAGGCAGGGGATGTCTACGACCTGTATGCCCGTCTATTGGGCCAGCACATGCCCAAGAATATTCCCGGTAATCCTAACATCATTGCGCAGAATATGCCGGGGGCCGCCTCTTTGATCGCAGCAAACTATGTTTACAATGTGTCCAAGCCAGATGGATTGACTGTCGGCGCGATCTACGCGGCGCTTTACTTCGACCAGCTTATTGGCCGAAAAGAGGTCAAGTTTGATTGGACCAAGTTTAACTGGATTGGCAGTCCCGTGACTTCCAACCTGCTTCTCTACATGCGGGCTGATACGCCTTACAAAACCATGGACGATGTGCGCAACGCCTCCGAACCTCCCAAGTGCGGCGCCACGGGGACCACTTCCAACGCTTACTATCTGCCTAAACTCTTCGAGGAAGTAATCGGGACAAAATTTAATATCGTTGCAGGCTACGGGTCCGGTGGAGATGTCGACTTGGCCGTGGAAAGGGGCGAGGTCGTATGCCGGGCCTTTACCATTACCACTTTCTTTGCCCGCGAGCCTTTTCATACCTGGCGTAAAAAGGGCTTTGTTCGGGTGATCGCCCAAACCGGGAAAAAAAGGGATTCCAGGCTTCCCGATGTTCCAACCATCTATGAGCTGATGGACCGATACAAGTCGCCTGATTCGGCGCGGCGCTTGGTCACATTGGTTCTGGCCGCTGACTACTTTGGCCGCCCTTACGTCTTGCCTCCGGGCACACCCGGGGATCGGGTCAAAACCCTTCGCGAGGCTTTCACGAAGACCATCAACGACCCATCGGTCATTGAAGACGCGCAGAAGAAAAGACTTGAGATTGACCCAACCCCTAGCGAGGAGCTTGAGGCTCTGGCGAGAGAGGTTATCAGCCAGCCTCCGGAGGTGGTCGAGCGGATGAGAAAAATGCTAGGGAAATAGTCACGCAGACCTCCTGGATATCGTCGTGGATCAAAACTAACCAAGAGAGAGTTCTCGGTGGCTGATCCCCAAAAAGGAAATTCCTATCATTTAGCTGCAGATAGTAGGGAAGCACCCACCCAGAAGTGGTAGCAGTCAGGGCTCTCCGTCTATCATTAAATTCTTATCATTTAATGGTGTTGTTCTTAACCCCTGACAGAATTAATTTGTCACAACACAGTTCGAAAATGAATATTGCCACGATATAAGGGATCGGATACAAAGGGCGAGAACAAGATCGGCGGAAAGGCGGGTGGCATCCCATGTCGAAAGTCCGTGTCATGCATTACGTGAACCAGTTTTTTGCTGGTATCGGCGGTGAGGCTAAGGCTGATGTTCCTTTTGGATGCTTTCCGGGGCCAGTAGGGCCGGGTAAGCGCCTCCAAGAGTTATTGGGAGACTCGGCAGAAATCGTGGTTACCGTATATTGCGGTGACGACTATTTCAGCAAGCATCTCGACGAAACAGTCGCCGCGATATTACAGACGGCCCGGGAGCAGAATATTCAATTGCTTGTAGCCGGTCCGGCCTTCGCTTCTGGGCGGTATGGGTTTGCGTGCGCAGAGGTCTGTCATGCGGTCAGTAGCACACTAGGTTTGAACTGCGTAACTGGTCTGCATCTTGAGAACCCTGGGGTGGAAACCTATCAGCAATATAAAGATCGAATGGTCTATGCCTTTCCAACCACCGAGGAGGCCTTAGGTATGGGAGCGGCGCTGTCTACGATGGCGCGATTTGTCTCCAGGCTTACAGCCGAAGCTTCAATTGGAACACCGGCCGAGGAAGGTTATATCCCGCGAGGGTTTCGGCTCGATAAAGTAAAGAGCGACAACGGTGCAGCAAGAGCCGTTCGCCTGTTATTGGATAAAATTGGAGGCCGTACTTTTGTTTCTGAAATACCGGTGGAGAATATTGAAGCTATTCCGGTTTCACCGCCAATTGGTGATCTAAGAAAAGCTTGTCTGGCTCTTATAACTACCAGTGGCGTGATCCCGCCGGGAAACCCCGACGGGTTTAGAGGATTTCAGAATGTGCGCTGGGGGAAATATTCGATCGAGGGGCTTAACTCTATGCTGGATGCCAACTGGGACGTCCTGCACGGCGGCTACAACACGGATGCCATGAAAAAAAATCCCAATTACGGGGTCCCGTTGGACATCTGTCGAGAAATGGAGAGAGAGGGCGTCTTTCGCAAGCTCTATTCCCATTTCTATGGCACCCCCGGCGCACGCGGATTGCTTTCTGTGATGCACCAACTGGGGAACGATATGGCCTTCGAGATGAAATCGAATGGAGTCGAGGGTGCCCTGCTCGTGTCGACCTGAGGCTCGTGCACTCGCAGCGGGTCTGCGATCGCACGAGCGCTTGAGAAAGAAGGAATCCCTGTCGCCTTCATTACGGCAATGTCTTCGATGGCGATGCAACTTAAAGTCAATCGCATAGTCACGGGCACTAAAATTCCCCATCCTTGCGGTGACCCGAACCTGCCAACGGAGGCGGATCGAGCTCTGCGCCGGGCCATCATCCAGTGCTCGCTTTCCGCTCTTCAGAGGGAAGTCAAAGGACCTACCCTTTTTGTCCCCGATGTCACCTTCACATCTGGTTAGGAAAATCTATGAAGCTGGAAATAGCGACTTTTTTTGTAAAGAATGTGCGCTTCTCGAACGAGACCCGCTATGACAGCGGAGTGCTCGAAATCAATAAAGAGGAACTGGTTAGGCTCGTCCTGGAAGATAAGAGGGTTTTGTCCGCTGATCTTGATGTCGCCTTTCCGGGAGAGAAGACTCGAATTGTCAAGCTTCGGGACGCTGTGGAGCCCCGGGTCAAAGTGGTGGGGCCGGGTTGTCTTTTTCCAGGCATTCTCGGACCTGTGGAGACGGTGGGAGCGGGAAAAAACCATCGACTGTCCGGTGTTACCGTCATGCTTTCCGCAGAGTATGTCCCGACGATCTTAAGCGGGACGGCCGCCCAAAGCTCTGGCATTGTAGACATGTGGGGGTCCACGGCCCAGCTTACACCCTTCGGCTCCACGATTAACGTTATCCTAATGATTAATCTTGTTGATGGGGTCACGGAGCTGGAGGCGCACGGCGCAATGCAATTGGCGGAATTGAAAGTTGCACAAAGGCTAGCGACGACGACTATCGAGAAAGCTCCTGACGATATTGAGGTATTTGAGCTCTCCAAGACAGATCCTTCTCTTCCGCGCATCGTCTACGTTGCAGCGGCGTCAATTACCTGGCAAAGCCCTCACTCGGGCCTTGCGTATTATGGTCTCCCTGTCCGGGAATCCTTGCCGACGCTGATGCACCCCAACGAGTTCCTCGATGGCGCGATTACTAAGGATGTACGTATCGGGAACGGGAGCCGGCCGACGACGTGGTCCTGGATGAGCCCCGCAGTGATTTTGGAGCTTCTCAGGCAGCACGGAAAGCAGCTCACGTTCTTGGGAGTAATACTCCAAAGAACCAGGTTCGAGACCGAGTTCGGCAAGCAAGTGACGGCCGCCTGCACCTCCCAGATGGCCCGCCTGTTGGGTGCCGATGGCATCGTCAGCACAAGGATATCAACGTCGGGAAATAACTTCATGGACATGATGCTGACCGTTCAAGCCTGCGAGAGAAAGGGAATAAAAACAGTCTTTATAACACCCGAATGGGGGGGCAAAAATGGCGACGAACTGCCTCTTGTCTATTACGTACCTGAGGCTACGTCAATGATCAGCACGGGAAGCTTCGAGAGGGACGTCATGATGCCAAAACCGGAAAAGGTGATTGGTGTCGGCAATTGTCAATTTGTGCAGCTCTACGCAGGTGACAAGCTCTACGCCCCCGCGAGCGAATTCACGCTGCCAGCCTCGTTTTGCCTCCTTGATGGAGTCGACTGTTTGGGCCGCCTCAATCTGACTTGCGAGCAGTACTGACGATCGCCTCGATTGTAAAGATCATAATCAGCAGCTAAATAATTCTATTGGCTCTCGATTCGCGTATATCTGAGCCCTACCGCCGCGAGAATCATAGAGATAGTGCAGACCCGAAGACCTAGCGCGCCAACGGTCCCATACCGAGTATCCTGGTAAAGAAAAAAGATAAGGGGTCCCATAGGCTCCGCACCTGGGCTGTATAGAAAAATCGAAGTTCCGAATTCGCGGATAAACTGTGTGGCCAGCAAGATCCAACCCGCCATGATGCTCGGACGCATCGGCGGCATCACGATGCGGCGGAAGGTTATAGCGAACCCCGCACCACAGGCGACTGAGGCCTCTTCTAACTCCTTATGGATTTGAATGATCGTACTGTTGGTCGCCCTGATCCCATAAGGAAGAAACCGACTGATGTACGCAATCAGGAAGATCCAGAGGGTGTTAAACACCGGCAATGGAAAATCCATGTAGACCCAAAGCAGGCCGATGGCCAAAGCCGCTCCGGGAAAGGCCCACGGGACAAAGGCCAATCCTTCAAGAATGCCCCTGCCCGGGATCTTAATATCCAGCGCTGCCTCTGGTTGGCCCGCCTGCCGGGGCGTGGGCAGGCAGACAGGTTTATCTGGAAGCCTCTCCGAGATTGACATAACAGATCCTTATCGGATACTGTCCACCCCAAAAGGGTGACCTGGAGCCAGCCCACACTCTCCGTAGGCCCTTTCCCTGTCCCGATGGCTGGCACGTGGTCGAGGAGGCGACTTTTGAGTTCTCAGTGGTCCTATCCTAAAAGCGAGTTCCTATCACTTAAAGTATAACTGACGCGAGGTTGCTATGTCTGAAGCCAATATCACTCGTCTAAGAGAAGAGATTGCCATTTGCACGCGCCTACTTGTAATGCAGGGCGTTATGGATTTCAGCGGCCATGTCAGCGCTCGTATTCCAGGCACTGACCGTATCCTCATCCAGCCGAGGGACACGAGCCGCGCCGCACTCACCGCAAACGATATCCTGCTTGTCGATCTAGATGGGAACGTGCTGGAGGGGGAAGGGCCGGCCCCGGGCGAGACCGCGCTTCACACGGAAGTATACAAGGCGCGGCCGGACGCCGCGGCCGTTTGCCACGGCCACCCCAATATTTCCACCATCTTCTCGGTTGTGGACCGGCCACTCCTTGCCGTGCGGAACTCTGCTTACCGCTTCATGGATGGCGTCCCCGTGCATTCCGACACGACACACATCCGCACGACCGAGCAGGGCCGAGCGCTTGCCAAGACGCTCGGAAACCATCGGGTCTGCCTGCTGCGCGCCCATGGCACGGCGCTGGTCTCGCCAAGCATGCAGGAGCTTTTCATGGACTGTCTCGACTTCGAGGAAAACGCCCGCACTCTTCTTTGCGCTGCCACGCTCGGTCCCTTGCTCCCGTTGACGCAAAAGGAAAAGGAAGAGCTGCGCGTAAGCTATGGCCTCTCGGACTATCGCGTCGCCAAGGTGTGGGAGCACTACTTGTATAAAGGCAAGCTGGCCGGCGTGCTGTAACCAGGCGACGCGTGCGTTTTCACGGCTCCGATTGTTACCCGGCTCTTTGTAAGAAGGTGAAAAAAGAGATCACTTTTGACCCGTCTTTCTCCCAGTTAATTTAACAGGTTTATCTGGAAGCCTCTCCGAGGTTGACCTAACAACACTTTATCGGATACTGTCCACCCCAAAAGGGTGACCTGGAGCCAGCCCACACTCTCCGTAGGCCCTTTCCCTGTCCCGATGGCTGGCACGTGGTCGAGGAGGCGACTTTTGAGTTCTCAGTGGTCCTATCCTAAAGGCGAGTTCCTATCACTTCATTTTGCTGAATGAGGTGCCGGATTACGAAGAGCGAGTGGATCGGGGTATTCAGGAGGGCCTCAAGGGTTGCGTCGCCAGTCAATGAAATTGCCTGAGGGTGTTATGACAACCATCATCTTAAGAAGCGTCAGGATCCTGGCAGCAATCGTTTTTATCCTCAGTTTTTTCCGGTCCGCCCAGGCTGCGGAGCAGCTTCTTGTGGTTTATGCCGGACACAATGAGTCGGTTGCGCCTATGTGGGTGGGAATCGAGAAGGGTTTGTTTAACAAATATGGCCTTGACGTGAGGATGCTGCAGGTCCGCAGCGCTCCTCTGGTTACGGCAACTCTGGCATCTGGGAGCGTTCAGGTAGTTTGGACTTCCCCATCCACCGCTTTAAGTGCGGCCGCGTGGGGACTGAAAATAAGCTATGTTGCCTCTCCGATCAATCGAATAGCCAGGGATCTGGTGGCCCGGAGAGAGATCAAGTCTCTCGAAAACCTGCGTGGCAGGATTTTCGGCGTGCAGAGCATCGGCGGCGGGTTTTGGTTGTATACCATGATTCTCCTGGAGAACCTCAGCTTAGACCCAGAGAAGTACCAACTCAAAATGAGGGTCATTGGAGACACGGCAACCATTGCTCAAGCTTTGATATCTAACAATGTTGATGCCGCAGTGCTCCCTTATAGCTTCAGCGAAATAGCCAAGAGGGCTGGTTTTCACTCCTTGGCCGACGCTGCAGAGCTGAAAGGCCCTTTTCAGCTAACCGGCCTCTTCGCTCGAAAAGATTTCGTTGGAAATCATCCGGAGGTCATCACGAGCCTAGTCCAAGGGATAATCGAGGCGGTGGTTTTCATTCATGACCCGAAAAACAGTCAAGACGTGACCGAGGTTTTGCGGAAGAATCTCAGGTTCAATAGAGCGGAGGATGCCGAAGCCTCGTACAAGGTGTTGCGTCTTATCGCGACATTAGATGTGGCTCCAAATTTGGAGGCTTGGAGGACTATATAACGGATCGTATCGCGTGTGAACCCGAAAGTGGGGCAAGTAGATCCGAGGGAGGTGCTCGATGGGAAAATCGTCCGGGGCCTGGAAGAAAGCGGCTTCTTGCCTGAAATGAGGAGAAAGCTAAAGGACTGATCCATAAGGCGTCTTACGAAAGCCATTTTTCTCCTCATCCCTCCTTTTCCATCAAAAAATTGCAGATTGAAAGGAAGCCTTCGAAAGGAAAACCGGGCTTACGATGGACTACTGGAGGGCGTCGGCTACCAAGGTTGTCGACAGAGCTATAAGTGAATACCGTGCTAAAAAGCCTCTATTCGATGTCATCGTCGCTTTGAATTGATACGAAGCCCGCCTCCCTGAGCGAACGAGTTTCTTCCCGTAATGTCCATGCCCTGCCGAGCAGGGATCAAGGAAAAAAAGAGGGCACCTTTGACCGTTCCCCTACCCAGTTCCTACTATTTAAAGGTATTCCACCGCGGCCCGCAGCCCCAGCAGGTAACTGTTCACCCCGAAGCCGGCGATCTGCCCGACCACCGCCTCGGCGATCAGAGAGCGCTTGCGGAATTCTTCCCGCTTATGGATGTTGGAGATATGGACCTCGACGGCCGGAATCCCCACCGCCGTCAGGGCGTCCCTCAGGGCAACGCTGGAATGGGTATAGGCCGCGGCATTGATAACGAGGGCGCCGAATTGTTCGGGCGACTCCTGAATCCAGCCGACCATCTCTCCCTCACTGTTCGATTGACGGATCTCCACCTCCACCTCAAGCTCTTTCGCCAGGGAGCGGATCTTGCGGTTGATTTGTTCCAGCGTTAGCCGACCGTAGATCTCCGGCTGTCTCTTACCGAGGAGATTTAGGTTGGGGCCGTGCAGCACTAAGATTTTTCTTTTTTTCGCCATCTATGCCTCTTTCTGCTGACCTTGAATCCAGCGGTCCAATAGTTCCAGCTCCTGCTTTACTCTCTGCGTAGGCGCATCGCGTGAGCCCTCCCGCGCGAGGCGCTCTCTCAGAAACAAGATTTTCTCCCAGAGTTGCTTCTCCCCTCCCGAAGCAAGAAACAGCCGGCGGTAGATCCCCAACGCCTCCAAAAGATAATCCTGCTGGACGAAAAGCCCGGCCATGCTCTCCGTAACAAAGGCAAGGTCCGTCTGAGCATCTCTTTCCCGACAGAGCTTTTCCAGGCTGGTAGCGATGGTTTTGAACGCGTCGTCCGCGCCCAAAACGGACTCCAGGGGCCGTAGCGACTCCAGGGCCTGAAGCGGCTTGCCTTCCTGAAACAGGAGCCTGCTCCGGATCAGGATGGCCCGCGGATGCCTTGGACTCTGCTCGAGGCAGCGCTCGATTACCTTCCAAGCCTCTGTGTACCTTCCCTGCTGACGCAGACTCTCAGCCAGGTCTGCAAGCTCCGTGCTTGAAGCGAGTCCCTCCATGGTTGCACCTTTCCCTCAAGCTGCCGGCTTGGTTACGATCTGTTCGGGAGAAAGCCAGCAAAATTGCGTCTTCCCGATACCCGCGCAGAGAACGAATTTGATCTTCCCGCCTGAAGCTTTCTTGTCCACTTCCATCTTCTTCACCAGCTCCGAAAGCTTAATATCCGGGGGGATTGCCGTGGGCAAGCCTGCTTTGGCAATCAACCGCTGAATGCGTCTGAGACTCTCTTCATCGCAGACCCCTTGACGCACGGAGATGGCGGCGGCCTGCGCCATGCCGATCGCTACCGCCTCGCCGTGGAGAAACTTCTCATAGCCGGTCAGAGATTCCAGCGCATGGCCGATAGTATGTCCAAAGTTGAGGACCGAGCGGTAATCCTCCTCGCGCTCGTCCTTTTCAACCACCCTGGCCTTAATCGAACACGAGGCGGCGATGGCCTCCTCCAGGAGGGCGCGATCTAAAACCAGAAGCCTTTCCAGCTTTTCCTCTAATAAGCCGAAAAGGCTCGGGTCCTCAATAATCCCATATTTGATGACCTCGGCCAGCCCTGCCAGAAGCTCCCTGCGGGGCAAGGTGTAAAGCACTCCCACATCGATGAGGACAGCCTTTGGTTGGTAGAAGGCCCCGATGAGATTTTTCCCCTCTTTATGATTGACGCCGGTTTTCCCTCCGACGCTCGAGTCTACCTGGGCCAGCAGAGTCGTCGGGACTTGGACGTACGGGATCCCCCTGAGAAAAGTGGCCGCAGCAAATCCAGCTAAGTCGCCGATGACGCCTCCCCCTAAAGCCAGGACACAGGAGCCGCGCTCGAACCTCTCTCTGATCAACTGGTCATAAATGGCCGAGATGGATTTTAAATTCTTGTGTTCCTCCCCGTCGGGGAGCAATACCGATGTGACTCTAAACCCTGAGCGACCCAGCGTCTCCTGGACAGTCTTAAGATAATGCTCTGCGACTGTCGGATTTGTGACAATGCCGACCTTCTCTCCGCATCCGGCCTCTCTCAGAAGCTCTCCGGCCTGAGAGAGCAGCTCCTCTCCCAGGTAGATCGGATAGGAGCGATCACCCAGGCTTACTTTAAGGGTGCGCATGATATTAGCCATTAGAACTGAGGATCGAGAATCGAGGATGGAGGATCGCGATCCTCTATCTTCCATCCTCTATCTTCAGTCCTTTGCTTTCTGAAAGCCTTTCTATTGCCGCTATGATCTCCTCCACAACCTCGTTCACGGACAGGCCGGTCGTGTCGATGGTAAAGTGGGCCTCGGCATAGCTCTTTTCACGCTGCTTTAAGAGCTCCTCGATCCGCTTCTGGCGGTCGTTTCCTTTGAGCAGGGGACGATCCTTGCCGCCCCCCGATCTCCGGAGCAGGGTTTCAGGCGGAGCTGCGAGGCAAATGAGAAGAGTCTTCTCCTTAAGCAAGTCCAGATTTTCTTTATCTAGAATTGTCCCACCTCCGGTGGCGACCACTTGGCCCCTTCTCCTCAAGACCTCGCTTAGCGCCTGTTTCTCCGCTTTGCGGAAGTAGCCCTCTCCCTTGCAGTCGAAGATCTCGCTTACCTTGATTCCTTCCTTTTCTTCAATTACCTGATCGAGATCGACAAAACCCCGCTTCAGCCTGTGAGCCAGTTTCCTGCCCACGACGCTCTTCCCCGCGGCCATAAAGCCGGTAAGGGCGATGTTTTTTTTGGAGCTTTGAGGCAAGGGTCAGAAATTCTTAATCTGCCCCAGATAGCCTTCGTAGTTGCGCGTAATCTCATGGAGAGAGTCGCCGCCGAACTTCTCCAGGAAGGCTACCGCGAGCTCAAAGGCTACCACCGCTTCTCCGACCACGGCCGCGGCAGGAGCCGAGCAGACATCCGAGCGCTCTACCGATGCATCCGCGGGCCGCTTCGACCTTAAGTCCACGGACTGGAGCGGGCTCATAAGTGTGGAAATGGGTTTCATCGCAACCCGCACGACCAGGGGCGCGCCGTTGGACATCCCCCCCTCGGTCCCGCCGGAGTTGTTGCTGCCGCGATAGAATCCCGTCGGGACGATTCTTGGAGTACCCTCTGAGACCATCTTGTCTGGATCGAAGAAAATCTCATCGTGCACCTTCGATCCGCGCCGTCGGGCCATCTCGAACCCAAGACCGATTTCCACTCCCTTGATAGCCTGAATACTCATAAGGGCCCGAGCCAAACGGCCGTCCAGCTTATCGTCCCATTGGGCATGGCTGCCTAGCCCCGGGGGCAGACCCAGGGCGACCACCTCGAAGATTCCTCCCAAGGTATCACCTTTCTTTTTACAGTCCTCGATGAGAGCGATCATTTTGTCTTCGGCCTCTTTGTCGGCGACCCGGACAGGCGACTCATCGGAGCGCGCAAAGATCTCTTCGTAGGTGAGACCCTCGTTCCTGGCCTCCACCTTCCCGATCGAGCGGATATAGCCCATGACTTTTATCCCGAAGGGAGCAAGCAATTGTTTGCAAAAGGAGCCTACCGCCGTGCGCGAGACCGTATCGCGGGCGCTGGCCCGCTCGAGGATATTACGGATATCGGAGTGACGATATTTAAGTACGCCCGTGAGATCGGCATGGCCCGGACGGGGTTTGGTGACTGCCAGCGCTTCATCCCGATCCTCGGGCGACGCCGACATCTTCTTGGTCCAGTTCTTCCAATCCCGGTTCTCAATTCCCAGGGCTACCGGTGAGCCCAGGGTCTCCCCCCAGCGGATGCCCGAGCGGATCTGGACTTCATCCTTCTCGATTAACATTCGCCCGCCGCGGCCGTAGCCTTGCTGGCGGCGCCAGAGGTCGTGGTTGATCTTCTTTACGTCAATGGGAAAGCCGGCCGGCACGCCATCAATGATCGCGGTGAGACAGGGACCGTGGGACTCCCCGGCCGTAAAATAGCGCAACATGCCCTATATTACTCTATTCTCTTTTGAGAGGCTAGACAGTTGGGGGATCAATGCAAAAGGCCCTCGGATGACTTTTCCCCAAGTTGTCACCCCCGAATGTTTTAATCGGGGGTCCAGTCCGAAATTCGCCTGGATTCCCGCTACAAGCATGCGGGAATGACGGACTCTGGCAGAGCTACCAACCACCACTACGCAACAAGCTGCGGAGAATTGACCCCAAAGAGATTAAAAGATCATCCTCCGGTGGTCTTCTTCATCTGCTCGCGCCAGAGTTGCTCGGCGTTGGGGAGGTTTTCTGAACCTCCGGCAATGATGCGCGGAGTAATAAAGACCATCAGCTCCTCAAAGTCCTTTTGCCAGCGGATATTCTTAAAGAGCCATCCCAGAACAGGGATATCTTTGAGATAGGGGATTCCGTTCTCGGATGTGGAGCTTGTGTCTTTCATGATCCCGCCAATCACTATCGTCTCCCCATCCCTGACCAAAACATTCGAGATCGCCTCTCGACTGAGTTCATCAAAGGGAATCACGCTCGACGACGAACCACCTGATGTAGCTGCGATAGAGCTTGACTTCACATTTATGTTCATGAGGATAAAGCCGTCGGAGGAGACCTGAGGAGTAACAGTGAGGGTAATCCCTGTATTGACCCGCTCCGTAGCCACCGCCGCTCCCGCTGCCGCCCCAGTCCCACTGGCAATATTGGTCGAGGTGGGGAGCGTGATTCTGAGGATCCTCAGACTCTGGATAGTTGAGGGCACGTTGTTCAGCGTCACCACCGAGGGACGGGAGATGATCTTAACATTTCCCTCACTCTCTGCAGCAGAGAGCTCCGCACTGATATTTCTGAACGAGCCCATTCTGTCCTGAATGACCGAGAAGAGTGGACTGCCGCTGAAAGGGATGCCAGCAGGGAATGATGTCCTTATCTGCACGGATCTCTCAGCTACGGTGCTGTTCCCGGTGGGAGCGTCGAAGTTGAACTTCATTCCCAGCGCGCGGGCAAAGGTCGGCGTCGTCTCAATCAGATTCGATTCGATCAGGACTTGAGCCGTGCGGGTGTCGAGCCTGCTGATGAGGGCGTTGGCCTCGTCTACGCCTCTCTTGATATCGCGCACAATAATGGTGTTGCTCCGATCATCTGAGACGAGGTTTGCCTCCGGGTGTTTGCTCAAGACCGGCTTGATCTTGTCCACCAGGTCTTTGGCCTTGGCATAATTGATACTGAAGTAAGCAGTCTGAACGGACTCCTCGTTCTCCTTAGCTTTTTTCGCGGCAGCTCGCTGATCGCTTTCAGTTTTAAGTTGTGTTGCCGTGGAGATCCGCACCACATTACCCACCCGTTCTTTACCCAGGCCATTGGTATCAATGAGTAGATCCAGCGCCTGGTCCCACGGCACATCCACCAGACGCACCGTCACCTTTCTGGCCACGTCCCCCGTGACAACGATGTTGTCACCGCTCACCTCGGCCAGGAGGCGAAACACATTCTTGATGTCCGCGTCTTTGAAGTCGAGGGAGATCCTCTGCCCGGTATATTTTTTTTCGCCCGTCAACCCCGTTTGGGCCGCGGAGGCCTGCGCCTCAGAAGCGGCGCCGCCAGGTTTTGCCTCTGCCACCTGCACATCCCCCCGCTTTCCCGCCCGGATCAACTGCACGTCTTTCTTAGCCGTAGATTGGGGATTGACCGGGCCAATGACGATTTTCAACCCACCGTTCTCAGGCTCGACCACGTAGGCAGGAACGGAAGCGGCGGTAATATCCATCACCAACCGCAGGTACCCCTCACTGGAACTGAGTCGCAGAGTACCCACCCAATGAGTACTGACGCTGAAGGTTTCCGCCCGGGCCACCCTCTTGGTTTCACCATAGATATCCAAGACGACGCGCGAAGGCATGGTGAGAGTGAAGTGACGGTACTGAGTGACCGGCGTGGAGAATTTCAGTCGCAGGGTGGTTTGTCCCCGCTCCTCACCGATGGAGAGATCCTGGGTCTTAAAGGCTTGCTCCTCCAGCGTTGATTCCTTTATAGGCGCCGGCGGTTGGAGGGCTTTTTGCTGAGCCTGGGCTTGGGGTTGAACTTCTGCCGGCTTGGCAACCTGCGGAGTTTTTTCTTCCTCGATGGTCATAGTGCTGCAACCGATAACCCCTGCAGCGATGGCTCCCCCTAGATAAATCAGGGCAAGCATAGGCATATTCAGGAAAAATTTCCGCATCCTTAAGCTTGAGAACATCATACGGATACTCCTTACCATAGGCTATTCAACCGGCAGCTTCATACTGACCTCTTGGCTCTTCCTGGCGCCGTAAAAATCAGTAACCTGCTCCTCGATGACGACCTCGGTTGGCTTAATCGCTTTCACCTTGCCCTCGTTGGGGCCGATGAGGGTGCCTATCTTAACGACGTAGCCGAGCCCGGTACCGTCTTCCACCATGGCCTTCGGTTCTTTGATATCCCACACGATAGCCACCAGCTTGAGTTGTCCGAGCTCATATCGTTCCAACGGTGACAGATTCTCCCGCGCCCGTTGACTGGCCTTGGCTTTCAATGACAAAGGCCGGAAGGGGTCGCGCTTCCCGACTGACGAATAACGGGGCCTTTCCGGCTGCTCAGGCTTTTTCGCCGGCAGACTAGAGATACCGGCCTCAGCCTTTGCAGGCTCCTTGCCTGCCAGGGTCTCTTGCAGCTTGGCTTTTCCCGCCTCCTTCAAAGCCTCCAAGCCCTGCCCGACGGTTGCTGGCGCCTTTTTAAACTTTTCGATCGCCTCTTTAGTCTTCTGCGAGGGTGACTCTTTTTCCTCCTGCGTGCCGCCCCACGCAGGAAACAGCAGAAGGCCCAAGAGAACATAAATGAAGAGGGATTTTTTCATCTCACTCACTTCTTAGCCGCCTTCTCCTTAGCTGCCCTCTCGGCCGCGATTTTTCCCCGCTCGGCCTCGTCCAGGAAACGGAAGGTAGTAGCTACCGTCGAGACGTCCATGATTACCTGATCCTCTTTGGCCTTGGGATTTCTCAGCTCGATATTGGCGATATTCACCAGCCGGTTGAACCTCCCCACCTCGTCAAAAAAAGTCGCTACGTTGTGGAACCCCCCCCGGACCACGATATCTACCGGGATCTCCGCATAGAATTCCTGGATATTCTCCGCCCGCGGGCGAAAGATCAGTATGTCCAAGCCGGACTCTTTCACCTTATTGGAAATGCTGCTGAGCAGATCGGGGATCTCCTTGCGATCGGGGAGCTGCGCCACTGCCTCTTTAAGCCTCCCGTCCAGCCGGGCCATCTGCTCTTTCAGCTTCGGTATATTGGCTGCCTCCTTTTTCTTCTTGTCGCGCTCATTGCGCTGACTCTCAACCTCCTGGGTAAGTTTGGAAATCTCATCCGAGCGCGGCGAGTAGAAAAGAAAATAATCGAGCAATAAAATAGCGACAACCAAGCCGGCCAGGACGCCGATCTTTTGTTGCCGGGGGAGATCGAGGATGCGGTCCAATAACTCCTTCAACTCTTCTTTCCCTCCTTAGTTTCAGGTGCGGGGCCCGCGCCCGCCTTCTGCGGCGCAGCCGGAGGGGCTGGGGGCTGATAGGAGAGCTGCGACTTGATGGTGAATTTCTTTAAAGGAACTCCCTGCTCTTCCACCTGGGTCGTCTCGATCAGGTCCACATTATTGAAATAGGCGAAAGTGGAAAGGGCTTTGAGAAAATCGGCGACCGTCTGGTTGTCGACGGCCAGCCCGCTTACGGTCAGATTGCCTCCGGTTTCCTTAAACTCCGTCAGCCAAAGCCTGGAAGGGGTTGCCAGCGACAGGCTTTCCAAGACTTTGACCGGCCCCACCTTTTTCTTGGTCAAATCGTCAATGACCTTGATTTTCTGCTCCAGCGCTTTAACCTTTTGCTGGAGATCTCCAACCTCTTTCAGTTGAACATTCAGGGGCTCAATCTCTTTCTTGAGACTGGCCACTTCCGTCCCCAAGCCATACAGACGGTAGAATTGGAAGACATAAAGAGTCGCGGCAAGGGCCACTGTTAGGCCCAAAATTAGACCCGCGATCACGAGCTCCTGGCGCCGGCCGACCTCTGCAGTGAGCTCCCTGACGGGAAGCAGGTTAATGCGAATCATTTGTCTCCCGGCCTCCTGATCGAAAGCCCAGCCCCGACCGCCAAGACCAGGGCCGAGTCAGCCAGATAGGACTTGTCAATATTCCTGGCCACACTAAAACCACGAAAAGGCTCTGCGAGTTGTACCGGCACTCCCAATTTTTCTCCTAAGAGGGGACAGAGCCCGGGAATCTTGGCGCTCCCGCCGCTCAAGTAGATGCTATGGATTCCCTCCTCAGCCGCCATGCCAGCGTAAAGGCTGAGCGTGCGGCTGATCTCTTCAACCAACGCCGCGCACGGGGGCTTTAACAGGGTTTCCAGATCATTGCCCTTTTTACCTTCCAGCAAGCCCGTCACTTTATATGATTCCGCCTGGTCGTAAGAAATCTGCAGCCCCTGCACGAGACTCTCGGTAAATGCCTCCCCCCCCAACTGCAAGTCGCCGGTAAACGTCGACACGCCGTTCCTCAGCATATTGATGCTCGTGTAGCGCGCCCCGATATGTATGAGGCCAACCACGGTGTCCGGTTGAATCTCGTAGTTGGCCTCATACATATTCTCCATAGCGAAATAATCCACATCCATGATAGCCGGGGTTAGTCCTGCTTCCTGAATGACCTGGGTGTAACTGTTGATAATTTCCTTCTTTACCGCCACCAGCAGCACCTCCATCTTGCTGCCGTCTTCCGTGTAACTCAAAACCTGATAGTCGAGATTGACGTTCTCCAGACTTTCTGGAATCACGTTGGTGGCCTCAAACTCCACGTTGGCCTCGAGTTCTGCTTCCCCCTGCGCAGGGAGCTGAATCTTTTTGATGATGACGGCCCTGCCGGGAACGGCGGAGATCACCCGCGTTGCCTTAATCCCGTTGGCCTGGATAAGGCTCTGAATGGTCTTAACGACAACGTCCTTATCGGCAATCATATTGTTTTGCACCGCCGTGGGCGGAAGCGGTAAAACACCCGCGTTGACCAGTCTGTAGCCACTCTTTTCTCCGATCGCCTCGACCATCTTGACAGAGCTGGAGCCGATATCCAAAGCAACGAGCCCCCCTTCCTTGCGGAAAGGATTCAGACCCGCGAGGTTGATATTGTTCCAAAAGGCGGGAAGCTTCATTGTTTGAAGACCCGGTGTTTTTGTGTGATCTTGACGCCGAGCGCGAGCAGGATCTTTCGCTTGGTGGCCAAGCGGCATATCTTGCCTCGCTCAATCCGATCGATGGTTAGGGGTGAGATCCCCGCCATTCTTGCCAGTTCCGCCTTGCTCAGCATTTTGGACTCGCGAATTTTCTTGACGTTGTTCGTCTGCTCCATTCTCCTATCCTCTCGTCCAACAAGGTGGTGTTACCAAGCGCCTTATTATCTAATAGCGGGGGGCCCACTGTCAACCCTGAAAATTAATTATAATTACATATAATTAATTACAATATGAAAATAGAACTCTTTTTGAATTATTATCAGCATCGGCTTCTACTAATCGAAATGCAAGAATGATGCTAAAATGGCTACCCTGCTGCAAGTGGCCGATTTTACAGCCTATTTTCTATCTCAACCATAAGGCCAAAATGATCTTTAAAATGCCAGAAATTAACAATTTGCGGTATTTCGTTACAAAAATGGACATTCCTCAACTCGGCGCCGGACTTGCGATGTTGCTTTTACCCATTTGAGTGAGTAAGAGTTCATCCATGCTGAAAAGGGAGGAAAAATTCGCTCAGGTCATCATTCCCTCCCCTTTGAAGGAGCCTCTCACCTACGCAATTCCACCTCTCATGCAAGGCGACTTGAAGATCGGCATGCGGGTATCGGTTCCTTTAGGGCAACGGCGGGTCACAGGAGTGGTCATGGGTTTTCTTACCGAAACCTCCCTGAATCAGGTTAGGGAGATCCTCGCGCTTCTCGATGAGCGGCCAATCCTGGATCATTCCCTGCTGCAGCTAATCCGCTGGGTTTCCCAATATTATCTTGCCCCGTTGGGAGAGGTTTTGACCACCCTTCTCCCGGCAAGTCTCAGAACTGAAAATCAGAGGGTAATCTACTCCTGTCCCGGAGAATTTCCGCAAGCTCGAGGCCTGGAAAGAAAAATCCTCGATGAGCTGCAAGAAAAAGGGGGCAAGTCGACACTCAAGAGCCTGGCGCGAAGAATCCAGGGAGGGGGTTTATATCGGGCCCTGAATCGCCTGCTAGCTATGGGGGCCGTCGAGGCTAAAGAAAGGACAAAGGGGCAAAGGAAAAAAATTGCCGAACTTATCGGGAAAAGAGAGAGTTTACCCCAAGAACGTGCGCTTTTCTCTCTTACAGCGGAGCAACAGCAGTCATTGGACCTCATCCAACAGCGTTTGAGCAAAGGCGGATTTGAAACCTTTCTCCTCTACGGGGTGACAGGTAGCGGGAAAACGGAGGTCTATCTCCGCACCATGGAACAGGTTCAAAAAGCGCACAAGCGCAGCTTAATCCTCCTCCCGGAGATATCTTTAACGCCGCAGTTGCTAGATCGTGTGGAGGAGCGCTTTCCTGGAAGAGTTGGAGTTCTCCACAGCGCCCTCACTCCCTCGGAACGCTGGGCCCAGTGGTGGCATATCCTCTCGGGTAATGTTGACGTAGTAGTTGGAGCGCGTTCCGCTATCTTCGCCCCGGTGCCGGATCTGGGTCTGATTGTTGTCGATGAAGAGCATGACCCTTCTTACAAACAAGATGACGGACTCCGCTATCATGCCAGGGATCTGGCTGTGGTGCGCGGTAAGCTTGTGGGTTGTCCGGTTATCCTGGGTTCCGCAACACCTGCGATAGAAAGTTTTGAAAATTGCCGCCAAGGCCGTTACCGCCTGATCGAGTTGACCGAGAGGGTCGAGCAAAGAGCCTTGCCCAGCGTCGAGTTGGTGGACCTCAGACAAGTGCAAAAGGAAAAATTCAAAATTCAAAATTCAAAATTTATAACTCTCTTTTCCCCTCCCCTGATAGAGGCGCTCCAGCAAAACTTCGTTCGGGGTTACCAGAGTCTGATTTTTCTCAATCGACGAGGCTTCGCAAACTTTCTCCAGTGCCGGCTGTGCGGCTTTGTGCTGCGCTGCGTTCATTGCAGTGTTGCCATGACTTTCCACCTGAAACAACAGAGCGTTTTCTGTCATCACTGCGGCGCTCGGAAACCGGCCCGCGATCTCTGCCCGGAGTGCGGTAATCTGAGCCTCTCGGGAATAGGCTTTGGCACCGAGCAGGTAGAACAGGAGCTGCGCGGGCTGATACCCGGCGCGCGGATTGCCCGGATGGATCGGGACACCACGAGCAAACGGGGTTCCCAGGAGCGATTGATTCACCAATGGGAAAAGGGGGAGATCGACATTCTCGTGGGGACGCAAATGATCACCAAAGGGCACGACGTAACGGGAGTGACGTTGGTAGGAGCGATTCTCGCCGATCTCTCCTTGAACCTTCCCGACTTCCGGGCCGTGGAGAGAACTTTTCAGCTCCTGAGCCAGGTAGCAGGAAGGGCCGGAAGGGGTAAGGAGGCCGGCAGGGTCATCATCCAGACCTACGCTCCAGACCATTACGCTTTCCCTAATATCATTACTCACGACTACAAGGCCTTCTTTGCTTCGGAGATAGAATTTCGCCGCGATTTGAACTACCCTCCTTTCAGCCGTTTGGCGCATCTCCGTTTAGAGGGGCCGCGCGCCCAGGAGGTCGAAGCTAAGGCAAGAATGGTAGGGGAGGAATTGCGCGCCAGGCGTCAACGGGAGCCGAAGTTCCAGGAGCAGATAGAGATCCTGGGTCCCGCCCCGTCCCCGATCGAAAAGTTGCGCAGCCGCTATCGCTGGCAGATTCTCCTTAAGGGGAAAAAAAGCCGGCCGCTGTTGGAGCTTGCAAGCCAAGCGAGAGAGATCCTTCCCGGATCACGGAGCACTCGTCTTTACATTGATGTAGATCCTTATAATATGTTATGAAAATCTCAGGACTGTGGCTATTTTAAGTATCCTCAAATTTCCTGATCCGACTCTAAAGAAAGTTTCCCTTCCGGTGGAAAACATTACCGGGGATACGGTTCGTCTGGTTCAAGATATAGTGGAGACCATGTATGCGGCGCCGGGTGTAGGGCTTGCAGCGCCCCAGATAGGGATGCTCCAGCGCATCATCGTCATAGATATCGATTACGAAAATCCAGGGAAAAATCTCATCAAACTGGTTAATCCTGAGATTCGCCGTGCTGAGGGAGAGCTAATCTGGGAAGAGGGATGCTTGAGCGTTGCCGATTTCACGGCCGAGGTCAAAAGGGCGGAGCGGGTTGAGGTTGTAGGGCTCAATGAGAAGGAGCAAGAAGTCAAGGTTGAAGGGGAAGGACTCCTGGCCGTGGCCCTCCAGCATGAGATCGATCATCTGGACGGGAAACTCTTTATCGACCGCATCAGCCGGCTAAAGCGGGAGCTCTATACAAGACGGCTGAAGAAGATGCTGCGCAGCGGCAAGCCCCGGCCTGAAAGTCCCGGCCTCATGATATAAGAGCTGGGAGCTCAATTGGGATTAACTGATAGTGTCGAGTCGAATTTCGGTCCTAATGGGGGAGCAATCAAGGCGGCGCAAAGAATTTCACAAGGCACATCTGTTTTCAAAATCAACGGGACCTTGGTCAACACACCGGACAAGTACACCATCCAGATCGGCGAACAGGCGCATATCCTCCCCGACGGCCAGTTATGGGGTTTTTTGAATCATTCCTGTGATCCCAATTGCCGCATCGTCTTCAAGAACTGGTCGCTCGTTACCACACGGACCATTCTAAAAAACGAAGAGTTAACCTTCAACTATCTGACTACCGAGTGGGAACTGGCCGCGCCCTTCTTGTGTGGGTGCGGGGCAGAAGCCTGTCTCGGTTTGATCAAGGGCTTAAAACACTTGTCCGAATCCCAGCAGGAATCTCTTGAGCCGCATTGCTCGCCTTATCTCGCGGCGCGCCTGCGCCAACTCGAAACCCGGAAGATGCCGGGCATCTCTGAACCACGCACAAACCCGTGAAAGGCTTCTTGATAGAGGACGAGAGGAAGGCTCGATGAAGCCCTCAAGCGATTCGGAATGGCTGCCGGAAGTGTATGTATTCGTTCCCTACACGACCAGAGGCAGCCGGATGGAGAGCCCCGAATATGACACTCCGTCTTACCGGGCCGAAGTCAAGTCGTGGTTCGATGCGTTGAATCTGGCCTGGCGGTGGGTACCCATTACCCTGAAAAACCTAAACCGGACAATTGAAAAAATACAAGATCGTCAACAAGCCGGGGACTGCGTAGTCTTCAACCTCTGCGACGGCGATGAGATCCACGGCTATCCGGGCCCCTCGGTGGTTCGCGGCCTGGAGCAGTCCGGGTTGCCTTTCACGGGCGCATCTTCCGCTTTTTTCGACGCCACCACCTTCAAGGTTCCTATGAAAGAACGATTTCTAAAACACGGCGTGCCGACACCGCCATTCGCGCGTATTCGCAAGATCCCGCAGGACATCGACCGCCTAGCTGCGGAGATAGGCTATCCGCTGATGATCAAGCCTGAGGTCTCCGCCGCGAGCGTTGGCATCAGCCTGCGGTCTCTGGTGCACGACGCCCCGTCGGCTACCGCCCAGCTCTCTCGCCTGATACAGGGAGAATGGGGACAAAAAACGCTCGCTGCGGGCATTTTCGCAGAGCGCTTTGTGGACGGGCCGGAATTTACGATGCTCATCGCCGCCGACCGGAACCATCCACAAGGCGTGCGCGCATATCCGGCGGTTGAACGTATCTTCCACTCGGCGCTTCCTCCCCACGAGCGATTTTTAAGCTATGGCCGTTACTGGTCTGAGTACAAGGAAGAAGCCCGGCTCCCTGCTGGCGAACCTTTTTATCGCTACTCCCTGGCCGCCCCATGCCTCCAGGAAAAACTGGTTGATGTTTCGACCCGCGCGTTCTTCGCAGTCTCTGGAACGGGATATGCCCGGGTTGACGTCAGGATGGAAGCCCGGACGGGAGAGCTTTTCGTGCTCGAAGTGAACTCCAATTGCGGACTCTCCGGTGACCGGGAGGCCTCCGACGAGGAGACCGCCGTGGGGGAGATCCTCCATCTGGCCCATTCCACGATTCATCAGCTTATTGCAGCGATCCTGGAAGACGCCTTTGACCGGTTTCAAGCCAACGGCCTTCCGGTGGAACGCTGACGCCATGAAAATTTGCGTGCTCCAGCCCTCTTATGAGGGATCTTCGTTCGACTACCGGCACTACGATCCGCCGCGAGATCTGTCCCGCCTCCTCCCCGAGCACACTTTCCACCATGCCTTCCTCAAAAAAGTTTCGACCTTCCGGCAGATTCGCGAACTTCGCAAACAGCAGTTCGACATGTACGTGAACCTTTGCGAGGGCTACCTCGACTCGGATGTCGCCTCGATAGACGTCATCATGGCGCTGGAACACTTCAACCTGCCATACACCGGACCAAGCCCGGCTCTTTACGACCCGCCCAAGGAGCTCATGAAGCTGGCAGCCCATTCAGAAGGCATTGCGGCCCCCGCGTACGTTCTGGCAGAGACAGCCGAGGAGGTCACCGCAGCCTCCTCACGACTGAAATTTCCGCTGCTCGTTAAACCCCACGCCGCAGGAGATAGCCTGGGCATAGACCGCGAATCGCTCGTGCGCGACCCCGGGGCGCTAGCGCGCAAAGCGGCCGCGCTGATCGAAGAATACGGCAAGGCGCTGATTGAGGAGTATGTAGACGGGCGGGAATTCACCGTCCTCGTATGCGCGGACCCGGATCCCAGACGACCGCCCCTGACCCTCATCCCCCTTGAATTCGTTTTTCCTGAAGGAGAGCGCTTCAAGACCTATGACCTGAAAGTGCGCCAGTTTCACCCCGAGTGTAATGTCCCATGCACCGATCCGAACCTTGCGGAGAGGTTAAAAGATGCGGCACGCAAGATTTTCCGGGGATTCTCCGGAGAGGGCTACGCGCGGGCTGACTTCAGGCTTTCGAGAGAAAATGAGATTTTTTTTCTTGAGGTAAACTTCGCCTGCTCGGTCTTCTATCCCCAGGGGTATCAGGGATCGGCGGACTACATCCTCGAATACAGCGGCCTGGGCCAGGAGGGTTTCCTGAAAAAGATCATTGAGGAAGGGCTCGCGCGTCACGTCGGAAAACAGAGATCGTATACCATCCGGCGCGCCCGCAGCGGCTACGGGATCTTTGCGGCGCGGCGGCTCGCACGGGGGGAGGTCGTGTTTGCAGGAGAAGAGCGCGCGCAGCGGATCGTTACCCGGTCCCACGTGGAACGCGCCTGGGACGAAGCCGCCAAGGAAGTGTTCCGTCGCTACGCCTATCCGGCAGGAGGCGAGGTATATATCCTTTGGGATAAAGAGCCCGCAGGCTGGGCGCCGCAAAATCATTCCTGCGATCCCAACACGGTCTTTGCCGGTTTGAACGTCGTGGCTCTACGGGACATCGAGCGGGGCGAAGAGTTGACGATCGATTACAGCACCTTCTGCGACGAGCGCATGCCCGAGTTCGAGTGTGAATGCGGAAGCAAAAATTGCCGCGGGCGAATCTCCGGCAAGCGGGTGACACTGCCCTGAAGGCATGGGCAAGCGACCTTAGACTTTTATAAGTCTATGGTCTAGAGTTTCTTTCGCATGTCGCTTTCATGGCCGATTGTTTTCATGGGCACCCCAGGGGCGGCGGCTCTATCTCTGGAGCAACTCTTGAAGGGGCCGGATCCCGTCGTCGGTGTAGTTACCCAACCGGACCGGCCGGCCGGAAGAGGGCAGAGAAGCATCCCTTCGCCGGTCCGAAGGGTCGCCGAGAGGTACCGGATTCCTGTCGCAACTCCGGAGAAGCTCCGCGCGCCGGCCTTCCTCGAGACTTTGAGGAGCTGGGCCCCTGAACTCATCGTGGTCGTAGCTTACGGCCGGATTCTGCCGCGCTCGGTTCTCGATCTCCCGGCACAAGGATGCCTCAATGTCCATTATTCCCTTTTGCCCAAATACCGCGGTGCCGCACCTGTGGCATGGGCCATTCTCAACGGCGATGAGAAAAGCGGCGTCACGACGATGAGGCTAGTGGAAAAAATGGATGCCGGGCCTGTCTTTTTGCAGGCAGAGGTCGCTCTTGCCCCGGATGAGACGACGGCTTCCCTAGAGGCTAAACTCGTCCCAATTGGGGCGCGACTCTTATGGGAGACTATCCAGGGGCTGAAGAATGGCTCCATCACGCCCAAGCCTCAACGGGAGGAGGAGGCTACTTACGCATCGATGCTCAAGAAGGAGGACGGCCGAATCGACTGGACGCAGCCTGCCAAGAGCATCGAGCGCCGCGTCCGCGCCTATTACCCTTGGCCCTCCGCCTACACCTATCGCAAAGGGAAGCTGCTCAAGATCTATCGCGCCGCAGTGATCGCGGAAGAAGCAGGGGCCCTTCCAGGCGAGGTGGTAAGGGCGGATAAGGGGGGTTTGTGGGTCGTGACCGGTGCGGGGATCCTGAGTCTGGAAGAGGTCCAGCTCGAAAACAGAAAGAGACTTACCGGCGCAGAGTTTCTTAAAGGGGCCCGAATTGAAAAGGGCGAGCACTTCTGATGCCGCTGGAAAAGTGCCGGGAGCTGGCGGTAGAGATCCTTCTTAAAGTAGAAAAAAAGAATGCCTATGCCGATATTCTCCTCGATCACTCTCTGAAAAAAGGTTCTCTCTCTTCCCGTGACCGGGCCCTTCTCACCCAACTCGTTTACGGCGCACTACGCTGGCGGGGAAGGATCGATTGGTATCTAAGCCAATTCCTCCATCGCTCTCTCTCCGGCACGAACGCCTACATAAGGAACCTTTTGCGATTGACCCTTTATCAGCTCCTCTTTTTAGACAAGGTCCCGGATTACGCTGCGGTGAACGAAGGGGTAGAACTGGCCAAAAGACACGGCGGAGCGAGGGCAGGGGGACTGGTTAATGGAGTGGTGCGCAGGATCCTGAGGGAAAAAGATAAGCTCCCGGATCCCGATCCGAAGGACGATGCGATACTCTACCTCTCCGTCCGCTGGTCCCATCCTGATTGGCTAGTCAAAAAATGGCTGGGTTATTTTGGCAGGGAAGAAACAGAGTCCCTTCTTAAAGCCAACAACCAGGAGTCTCCCTTGACCTTGCGCGCCAATCGCCTCAAAGGGGATAGAGAGAGCCTGCGGGAAAAATTGCGCGCGGGGGGTTTTAATGCCGCGCCTGCTCGTTGGTCCCCGCAAGGGATACAGCTAAAATCGGCCGGGGCAGCGGATCAGCTTCCAGGATTTCAGGCGGGACTCTTTCAAGTCCAGGGAGAGGCCTCGCAACTGATCGGCTACCTTGTTGATCCCCAACCCGGAGAGCGAGTACTGGATGCCTGCGCCGCGCCTGGAGGCAAAACCACTCATCTCGCCGAGCTGATGGGGGATAATGGAGAGCTGATAGTTACGGATATCTCTGTCAAAGGCCTTGAGAAGCTTAAGCACAATGTGCAAAGGTTAGGCCTTACATCGGTGCGCCCCTTCGCCGTAGATGTAAGTAGAGGGTTGACGGGAGCTTTGGCCCTGCCCTACGACCGCATCCTGGTTGATGCCCCTTGCAGCGGTCTGGGGACTCTGCGTTCTCACCCTGAGGCGAAGTGGCAGAAGGATGAACGGGACATTCGGCGCTTGAGCAAGCTGCAGAAAAAAATAGTGAGGCGGCTTTCCTCTTATCTCAAGCCAGGGGGGATCTTGGTCTATGCGACCTGCACCCTCACACGGGAAGAGAACGAAGGGGTGGTGGAGGATTTTCTTGATCACGAAAGAGGCTTTGTTCTGGACAACGCCCGGGACACCCTCCCCCGAGAGGCCAAACCTATGATCTCCGGGAAATATTTCTTGGCCCTTCCCCACAAACACAACACCGATGGCTTTTTCGCCGCCCGAATGAGAAAGGTGAAATAGTCATGCAAATAAAAATCGCTCCTTCGATTCTGTCGGCCGATTTCAGCCGGCTCGGAGATGAGATCCGAGCCGTAGAAGAGGCCGGCGCCGAATGGATCCACATCGACGTTATGGACGGCCACTACGTCTCGAATATCACCATCGGCCCGGTGGTGGTGGAATCGATCCGCAAAGTGACCCGCCTCCCGCTCGATGTTCATCTTATGATCACCGATCCAGACAAGTATGGCCCGGAGTTCATCAAGGCGGGAGCGGATTGGATCTCCATCCACCCGGAGACCTGCGAGGAGCCAAAAACGAGCCTGAAGAAAATCCGCGAGCTCGGCGCCAAGGCCTCCATCGCAGTCAATCCGGATGTTCCCCTGGATCAAGTGGAGCGCTACTTCCCCGATATCGATATGGTGCTCATGATGACTGTTTTTCCAGGCTTCGCCGGGCAAGCCTTCATCGAGGATGTCCTCCCCAAGATCGAAAAGGCGAAGAAGGTCATTGAGCGGAGAAAGCTCCCGATCCTCATTGAGGCTGATGGCGGGATTAAGGCCGACAATATCGCCAGGGTAGTCGAGGCCGGCGCCGAAGTCATCGTATCCGGCTCGGGCATTTTTAAGACCTCCGACTACGCTGACACGATCCGCAGGATGCGAGAGGCCGGCAACAAAAAGTGAGGCCGGTTGTTTTTCTCCCTCGATGTGCTACTTTTTACCTGTCGGGGCGTGGCTCAGCTTGGTAGAGCGCACGGTTCGGGACCGTGAAGTCGCTGGTTCAAATCCAGTCGCCCCGACCATTTTTTTGTCATCTCAAGTACTTATCTTTGCCGCTCCATAATTCTTTTGAAATTAAAAAGGCCTGTGGCTCTAACAAGCCCGGGCCTTTTTGTTTGACACTTTTTTTCGTCCGCCCGGTAAACCCTTTCAAACAAGAAACGTCTAATGATTAAGATCACTTTTTATCGAAAGGAGAGTTCTATGCATAGAGTTCGAGCAACGCTTTGGGGGAGTTTGGTTTTTATTTTCTTAATGATTTCAGTTGGTTCCTCGCCGATCTTAGCGGACGAAAAGGGTGAACGAGCGGGCAAAAGATTCTTTGACCAAGCTCAGCAAGGGCATAGGGGGATGGGCTCCGAAGCCCCCTGGATCAGCATCATGCTGAGGCACCGCGATCAGCTCAACCTGACCGGGGAACAGGTAGCGACTCTGGAACAGATGCGCTCCGGATTTGAGCAGCAGGTTGCTCCGACGCAGGAGGATTTGCGGAAGGCCGAGAATGAGATAGCGCGTCTCCTGCAAGAGAACACGGTTGACCTGGCCCGGGTCAGGGCTAAGATCGAAGAGGCGGGGAAACTCCGGGCTGAATTCCGCTACCTCCGCATCGAAACGTTGGAGAAAGGGAAAGCCGTGCTCACAGCGGAACAGAGAGATAAACTAAATAATTTAACTTCCTCCAGCCACGGCCGGTTCCAAAGGCCTCAGGGGGAGACCTCCTAAGAAGTTTGTACCTATAGACGGTCAGGTCGATCACGACCCATGCGAAAGAAGTTCTCCGGCTGGAAACGGATGCCACGACGCAACTAACCGGGTAAAGAAAGGTTCGAAATGGAGAACAGATCAAAGCGGTTTTTCTTAGGGCTCCTGTTGATCTCGATCGTTGCCGCATTGCCGGGTTGTTCGACTCCGTTAACCACAAGGGAGAAAGCTGCCGGGATCGGCGCACTGGGAGGGGCCGCCGCCGGTGGTATCATCGGGAGCGCCGTGGGACATCCCGGTGCGGGAGCCGCTATCGGTGGTACCCTCGGGTTAGGTACAGGGGCCCTGATAGGAGACCAACTCCAAGGTCAAGAGCAAAAGCAACAGGAACAGCAAGGGCGAATTGAAGAACAAAGAAGCCAAATAGCTAAAAACCAAGCGCTTATCGAGGAGCTTAGACGGCGCAATATCGAGGCGCGGGAAACCGACCGTGGCGTGGCCGTGAACCTTCCCAGCGTCGACTTTCAATTCGACAGCGCCGAGCTCACTCCCGAAGGAGGCGGCAGGGTCAACCGGATCGCTGCTGTTTTTAAAAATCAAGCGCCCGGGAGAAAGGTCTCGGTCGAGGGGCACGCGAGTCGAGAGCGGCCCGACCAGGAAGCATACAACCAAAAACTCTCAGAACGGCGGGCCCAAACCGTCGCTGGGTCGCTGGAGCGAAACGGGATTGGCCCGAGCCAAATCACCACGCGAGGTCTTGGCACGCAGTCTCCGGTAGCCTCGAATGATACCGAAGAGGGACGACGGCGGAACCGCAGAGTCGAAGTGATTATTGAAAATTGAATTTCGGTTCAACGCTAGGAAAAACAGCCGGCGCTAGCCATTTAATTGTTTAATGAAGCTCCCCGCCCCAAGGGGCGGGGTTTCTTTCAGAATAATTTGCAAAACTCTAGATTCCACCCGTCAGACAAAGTCTGCTCAAGTTGAGCCGACCCCTCGTGTCATTCTGAGGCCGCAGGCCGAAGAATCTCCTGCAAAACGAGATCCTTCGCTTTGCTCAGGATGACAAGAAAGCAGTGCCGACACCAACAGCTCTTCCAACAAACATTACCATACCTTCAAACCCCTACCCCACAACCCCACCTTAAAGGTTCCCCGCCTCAAGAGGCGGGGTTAACATCGAATTTTCCCTTAGCGAGGCCCACAGGGCGCTTCGTTTTCCGGTCGGATGGGAGAGGACGAATTTCCGCAATCGGGATGTTCCTTTTGCATAGAAGAATCGTCTCTCCCCGCGCCAATTTTCCAAGGTAGCGGGAAAGATGGGTTTTCGCTTCGTGAATATTGAGCTTAATCATGACTTTCTTGTAGACTAATAAGTAAACTAAGTCCATCTGCTGAGGCTTGAGGCGAGAGGCGGTAGGCGAAAGACTGAAAACATGGCAAAGTAATTCCCCGATAGCAGCATCGGGCCGCCGCCCTGGTTATTCGCTTCATTTCATAATCGACACGCTCACGCTCCACGTTTGGACTTCCAATTTGAGATCTGTGATTTGCCATTTGAGATCCCGAAGGGCATGCCTTTTGCCTTCTCTTGCCCTCCATTTTCCCCTTGACGGCAACCGGACAGTGGAAGTAAACAAGGACCAATTTATCGGTGCTATAAGCGCAGGCTTGTCTGATCCGGTTACCTCTTTGATTCGTTCTACATCAGCCCGGACGGGGTCTCCCGATGCGGGCATTTTTATTTAAAGGGAAAAGAGATGCTGAGTTGCAAGACCCCGAAATTCGTGACCCCACTTAACATTGAGACAGTGTTTGTGCTAGAAGTGAGTTGTGGAATATCAGGCAGGCATCAACGTCATTCAGAAGACCGACACGCCAATTCACGATTGGTATCGTTTTGTCCAATCTTATCCGCCTCACTTAGTGCGCCAGTACATCGAACGATTCGGAATTCGCAGACGAGATTTGCTCTGTGACCCATTTTGCGGAACGGGCACAACCTTGGTGGAGGCGAAGAAGTGTGGCATTCGCAGCGTGGGGTGCGATGCACATCCTTTCGCCGTTTTGGTTTCCCGTGTGAAAACAAACTGGTCATTGGACGTTGATCTTCTGTCGTCCCTGTTGCGGCGGATTCTAGCCAGAGCCGAAGAGCAAATGATTCGCCACAGTTTGCCTCCGCTGTCGTTTTACACAATGATGGTGAGGGAACGGGAGCCCGGGCGAAAGAACGGCTACCGACTGAGCGACGACGAAGATAAGCTGTTGCCAACCGGGTTTTTAAGCGAGCGACCGCTCCAACGGCTGCTGATTCTGCGCGATGAGATCGAAAAACTGACAGAGGACCATCCGCAGGAGATTCGCGACTTCTTCCTCCTCGCGATGTCTCATGTGATCGCCAACGGCGCGGGAAATTTTGCTTTCGGACCGGAAATTTATCGCACGAAGCCCAAGCCCGATTACGATGTTCTTAAACACTTGGCACAGCATGTTGGGCTGATGATTTTCGAGATGGAGCGTGCCAAGATTGGGGGAAACGACAAAGTGACGGCACAGGTGTTTCTAGATGATGCGCGCCGCTTGGATCACATCCCCTCAGGCGTCGCGGGCGTCATCACCTCTCCGCCGTACCCGAACGAAAAAGACTACACTCGCACTACTCGTGTCGAATCACTTTTGCTCGGCCTTCTGAAGAATCGGGAGCAACTTCGGTTTGTTAAAGAGTCGCTGCTACGCTCCAACACCCGCAACGTATTTGTCGCGGACAACGACAGCGACGAGATTGCGGAATTCAAGGCGATCCAAGCTGTTTGTCACAAGATCGAACGGAGGCGAGTCGAGTTAGGAAAGACGAGTGGTTTTGAGAAACTCTATCACAAAGTCGTCGCGCATTATTTCGGAGGGATGCGTCGCCATCTTCGAGCACTTCGCCCAAAGCTGAAGCCGAAATCTCCTCTGGCGTATGTGCTCGGCGACCAATTGTCATTCCTCATGGTGCCGATCGCCACTGCTGAGTTGCTTGGCCAAGTTGCAGCGGCGGAGGGGTTCAAGGTGGTGGGGCGCGAACTTTGGCGAGAGCGCGTGGGAACAAAAGTCAGAAACTCGGAAACTAACCAGCGAACCGTAAGAGTCCGTGAAGAAATCTTAATCTTGCAGAAAGCATAGAGATGAACCCCACACGTGAGGAACTCGCCCGCAATCGTGATGAAGTAATCGAAATCGTGTTTCGAAAGAAGTACCGGCAGGCTACACCCGAAATCGCATTTACGATGGACGAGGTTCGCCAAGCAATTGCACAGGTCGCTAGGAAACGGGCTGGCTACAAAGAAAAGAACGTTGCTGATGTCCGGTATCAGTACACTTCAGGCCGCAGCCCCTTGCCGGAGTCGATCGATAAGCTTGGACCTTGGATGATCGTGGGCAAAGGCAAGGGCAAATATGCTTTCGTCAAGCTTGCGGAATCGCCAATCGTTAGGATTCAAACCGACCTCTATTGTGTTTGCCTGCCTGACGCCACACCGGAAATAGTTTTGGAATACGCGGGCAGTGATGAACAGGGAATTCTTGCCAAGCTCCGTTACAACCGGATGCTCGACATCTTTTTGGGGATTACCTGTTACCACCTGCAGAACCACCTTCGCACATCGATCAAGAACAAAGGCCAAGTGGAGATTGACGATCTATACGTTGGCTTGAATTCAGGAGGTAAACAGTTCGTCGTGCCGATTGAAGCCAAGAGCGCGAAGGATCATCTCTCGAAAACTCAGATCCAGCAAGCCATCGATTTTGCGCACGAACGATACCCCAAACTCATTCTTAGGCCGGTTGGAATTCAGGAGTTAAAAGACAAATCTTTGGTACTAATCGAATTCACCTCGGGATCGCATCCCGATGAGATCAAGATCGTCGAAATGCGTCGCTACAAACTCGTGCCAATGTCCGAAGTGCCATTGGATGACCTGCAATCGCGCGTATGATCGAAGCAACAGCGGCCTTCTATCGCGGCGATCAATCCGAAGTGGGCTTGTGGGGTCCGGTTTTGCAATCTAGACAATCTTTACCCGAACCCGGTCGTTAAGCCCTCTAGCGCCTACAAATTTCAGTTCTTAGTTTTGAGTTTTTAGTTTCAGCCTGATCCTCCCGAGGCGGACGGGTCTTTTTCGTTGCAGTACTCGAAAAAAGAGATTAAAAGAAATCGCCTCAAGAATCAGAGCGCCAGAGGGCGCTTGGGGTCAAGCCGTACAATCTTGACAATCTTTCCTTGAAGCCCTCCTTTATCCACCAGCGCCACCGGATTTAAACAAAAAGGAAAAAAAGGCTTGGCCAGGCTTGATGCAATGCGGAGCGCATGAGGGTTGAAGATCGGAGTCCTTTTGAGCGTCTAAGCTATCGGATAGTACAGAGGAAAAAATCAGAAAAAAGGGAGAAAGCGATGCCGGCGAAGATCGAGTACATAACATGCCGGAAGCGGCGCAAGAAGCATTGAAGCGAGGAGAAAATAAGGAAGAGTAGAGGGATTCGTGCCAGACTTGCGCAACTTGCGTGCGAGAGTATTACCGTCCGTTCTCCGCGGTATCCCCTTACGGCACGCGATCAGCCTACGAGCGGATTACGGATGGTCAGTGTTGGGAAGCGGCCGAAGTCCCTGTCCACCGTCCACGATTCCCGCACGCCGTGCGCGAGGCAAATCGCGGCCACGCGGGCGTCATGGACTTGCGCGCCGGCAAGAGGCGTGGGCGGGGTGTAGATCCGGGGGTGGGTGACGACGGCGATAAATTCGTGCAGACACGGCCACGGGATGGCCCACGGCGCCCTGCCCTCCGCCAGCTCCGCTATTCTCTTGTATGCGGCATCGTGCCACGGAGAATCTTCCCGGTGGCCATAGACGAGCAGGTTGGTGTCCACGGCTATCATCCCCCCCGCCCCTCATAAGCCATATCCCTGATCCGCTCCCAGGAAGCGCCTGCGACGCCGGGCTGAAGCCCCTCGCCTTTAAAGGTCGCTTTTCGCAGACGAAAGGCACCGGTAGTAGCTGACCCGCGCCACACCCAGCGCCCTACAGGTGGGCTTTACCCCAAAGGTGGCCTTCTGCTCCGTGATCACCTCCATCAGTCCTTCTCTCCGTTGCGCTTCAGTTCGATCCCCAGGATCTCTGAGACTTTTTTTTGGAGCTCTACCAATCCCTCCGCCCGCTCTGCACGGGCCCTAAGCCGGGCATTCTCACGCTCCAAAACCCTAACCTTATCGGTCTCAGGGGATTTCTCCCCTTCGGCAAAGGCCCACGCCGCTTCTGCTTGAGCCCCTCCAATTCCCCCCGCTCGCGCTGCTTACGCCATTGAGTGAGATTCGAAGAGAACAAACCCTCGCGCCTAAGCAGTGCCCCAATCTGTCCAGAACCACTGCTTGCCTCGGCTTCCCCCAAAATCTTAAGCTTGTACTCCCCCGTAAATCGACGCCGCACGGGCTTGGCCATCACTTCCACCTCCGACGAGGATAACACCACCCCATCCATCGTACCCATTATCCACTCCTTACTCGCCCCCTATTCTACACTAAACTCAAGGCGGGTAAGTGTCTCATCCATATTGGCAGAGAGGGGTCTTTCGATTTTTAATTTCACTAGCCGCCAAAAAAGCCCGGCTGGGAAGTGCCAGTCCCGGCTAATATAAGACGAATCGAAGACGCGACTGGAGCAAACGATCCAGAGACAAAATTTAAGCTCACCGCTCCGCCGGTGTCAAAAGCTGGAGGCGGTGGCCGTCGGGGTCGGAGAAATAGATACAGCGGGGATCGCCTCTGCGGCCGCTGACTTTACAACCGCTCTCCTCCAACAAGGCCTTTACTTTCTCATATTCACCGGACTTTAAACGCAGGGCCATGTGGTTCATCTCGCTGCCGCCGTGTATCCTTTCTTCCTCTTCCACCTCGAAGAGCGCCACGCCCTGGCTGCCGCATTTGAGGAAGAGCTGCCAGGAGCTTTCGCGCTCTACCTCCATGCCCAGAAAGTCCACATAGAACTTTTTGGCGCGGGCCAGGTCTTTGACATGGAGGACGACGTGATCGATGCCGGTGATTTCGAGAGGTGACTTCATAATACCTCCGGTTCCGCTCAAATGGCCGAGCTTTGCCTGTCGGGGAAATGAGCTGCCGTATCTTAGTCCAAGGCGGCCGCCGGCATCAAGGAGATTTCGTGTTGGTAGCCGTGAATCGTGCGCCTTGCTTCTGCGGCGGACGGAGCAGGAGGCTCAGCAAGGCCGAGCTCACCAGCGCCATGATGAAGAGGCTGAAGGAGAGGAGGTAGCTCCCGGTGATATCGAAGAGGAAGCCGAAAAAAGGCGGGCCGATGGCGGCAAAGCTATGAATCAGAAGGATGCCCAAACCGCGCACGGTCCCGAGGGACAGCCGCCCGAAGTAGCTGGCCCAGATGATATCGGGCAGCACCAGGTTTCCGCCAAGACCGGCGCCGTAGAGGAAAAATCCCAGGTAGAGCGGGACGACGTGGCTCGTCGTGATCGCCAGGGAAAGTCCCGCGGCCTGAAGCAAAAACTGCAGCATGACCGCTTTGCGAACATTGATGCGCTCCGAGAGAAGACCCCAAAACAGCGGCGAGGTGAGCTGCATAAAAGCGATCACGCTCATGACGGTGGCGGCGACGACCGCCGGATGGCCGATGTCCGTGACATAGGAAAAGATATGCAGGTTTAACCCGGTGATCCCCACGCTGGCGATGCCAATGATAACGACCATGAGCCAAAAGGAGGCGGTACGCATCGCTTCTCTCCGGCTCCAGACGACTTCCTCCGACGCGGCCTGGCCGGATGTTCCCGGTCGCTTCTTTTCAGAGGAGAGACTCTCGAAAGGAGGGCTGGATTCCCCGTCAGGATGGAGACCCATATCCTCGGGGCGCCGCCGCATATAACTAAAGGCCGGCCCCACCACCAGAGCTAAAGTAAGCAGACCAAATACCGCCCAGGTCAGCCGCCATCCGAGCCAGACAAGAAGCGAAGCGGCAAATATCGGCATTCCGACTTTGCCAAAGCCTATTCCCATGCTGGAAATGGCAATGGCGCGTCCGCGCCTGCGAATGAACCAGCGAGCGATGGTTACGTTGATGATCATGGAGCCTATGAAGGCATCGCCGACGCTCACCACGCTCCAGCGCACGAGCGCGAACTGCCAGAACTCATCAACCTGGCTGAGAAGAATGAAACCGGCGCCCACCACCAGAGCGCCAAAAGTCATCAGCAGCCGGC
>Ga0209212_1001382_pt1 | contig 39746 bp, 46 predicted proteins | sample RifGroC2_FD_183996 | JGI IMG/M metagenome (GOLD analysis project Ga0209212, IMG submission 183996) | Groundwater microbial communities from Rifle, Colorado, USA - Groundwater C2 (SPAdes) (version 2) | ecosystem: Environmental > Aquatic > Deep subsurface > Groundwater | place: Rifle, Colorado... | reverse complement strand
CCGCCGGTGGCGGCGAGTGTCGGCGCGTCGTTGACCGATGTAATCGTCATGCCGGCCTGGGCCGTGCCACTCGAAAAAGCGCTGGCGCCGCCATTGCTGGTGGTATCGGCTGTGTTGCGGCTAGAGTTCGTTGAGGCAGTTCCGCTTGTCTGATCCCAGGCGCGGAAGGTAATAGCAACGGCTTCGCCATCGACACCATCTGGGACATAGCGCACCAGGCTGCTGCTGGAGAGCAGCAGGGCGGAATTGCCTCCAACACTGCCCACGCCATTCCAGCTGACACCGTCGGTGGAGTATTGCCAGGCGCCGTTACCGGTGCTGGCCGTTATCGAGATGCCACTGCTGGGACTGGCGTCCACATCGGCATAGGTCAGGCCGCCAAGGATGCTGGAAACCAGCGTGCCAGCGGAGGTTGTGTTCTCGTCGGATCCGGTCAGGCCGTAGGGGCCACCGGAGAGCGTGGGTGCATCGTTAACCGCGCTGATGGACACGGTCGCCACAACTGACAGTGAAGCGGTATCCACCCCGCCGTTGACGACGCCGCCGTTGTCGGTGATGCCGGTCAGGGTCACTACACGGCTGGTGGTATCAGGCGCCTCGCTGCTGTTGCGGTAACTGATGCCATCGACTACGCTTTGGGCATTGGCCGTGCTCAGCCCGCCGGCCTTGGAGAGCGTGACGGTGGCGGTGCTGCCGCTGATGCTTACTGAATATGCCACCAGATTGCCGCCGGTAGCGCCGCTGGCACCGTCGGTAAGCGCGATGTCGCTGCCGTCGATTCCCAGGATTTCATTGCTGCCATCAGCCAGGTTGCTGACCGTCAGCGTCAGCCCGGTGACAGTCTGGCCGGATTCAATGGTGCTGATTGAGACGCCGCTGAACAGGTCCACCGCCGAACCGTTCTCGGTATAGGTCGGCGTGCCGCCGGTGGCGGCGAGTGTAGGCGCGTCGTTGACTCCGATAACCGCAATACTCACGTTTGCGGCGCTACTGGCGCCGCCATCGCCATCATTGACTGTCACACTGATGGTGCGTGACAATGTGTTCGGTTCGGTACTGTTGCTGTTGCGATAAGTAAGCGTATTCACCAGCGTGGTGACCAGGGCGGAAGTGGCATTGCTGTTGAAATCGACAACAAGATTACCGCCGCCGCTGCCGTTAGCGCTGATGACGCCGATATCCACACCGCCGACCGAGACATGGCTACCCACGGCAACCCCCGCGCCCAGGGACACAGTAGCGCTGGTATCTATACCCAGCACATCTTCACCAGCCACACCGTTGGCTGTTATCGCAACGGTGATATTGCCTCCATTGAAATCGGCCGAATCGCCATCACTAACCGCTGCTGCCGTGCCGCTATCCAGATGAACCGCGGAAGCGCCCTCGACGTAGCTGACGCTGTCACCGTTGAGATTGCCGATGACAGGGGCTGTGTTGGGAAGCAGGGGGTTGTCGATCACGATATCGTTGATGCCGAACCACGACCCGCTGCCGTCGGTTTTGTAAATCCGAACTTCATCGATATTGTTGAAGTTTTGATCCAGAACGCCGCCTTGCGCCAATGGGACATTGGCGCCTATGGCACTTCCATTAAAGGTACGCGTGCCTTTAGAATCGCCGTTTTCCAACGCTTCTATCGTCCATTCGTCCTCTTCCCATTCTCCCCAATCGTTGAAATTGAGCGATGTCAGCTTGAAATCAACCCCGCCGGACGATTTTATCGCCATTCCATATGTAGCGCCACTGCCACCACTCCAGGTTACTATTGGCGGGACGGACCAGTCGGTGCTATGGAACTCTAGAGCCCCGTCAGTCGTTATTTTTACGATGCTGCTGTCAATTGCGTACACCTCGATGGTTATATCCGCAATGTCCGTGGAACCGCCCTGCCCATCGGCAGCCGTATTCGGCGGCACACCTGTAAACCCCGTACCGCTTGTAAAACTGATGGTGCCGGCCGCCAGGACGCCCCTGTACGTGTCGCGGGCATTGTTACTCAAGATCGTTTTTGCCGCTGATTTTCCGTTAGACTCCTCCAGAATCCAGTTGCCGCCCAAAAGAGCCGAACCGGTGGCATCAATGGATGCGGAGATATTACCTCTCGTGAATGATGCGATTTTTTGTACGAAACTGCTCCCGGTGGCGCCTTTCGCAATATCACAACCGTAAAACAGGATCTCTCCATCCTTGCCGAGTGAATTGGCGATCACCTTCATTTGCCGGTCATATTTCTCCAGGCTCTCCGCCGACAGCATCCCGCTGCCCAGAAAAACCTTGCCCGGCGCACCGTGGGAAATCAGATGAATGGCCTGCAAATCTCGCTTGTCCGCCAGTATTTCACTGATCTGATTCATGCCGTCACGACCGGCATCGAGCCGAACAACATCCACCCCCGGTCTGACGCCATCCGCCAGCATCTGCATGTCCCGCACCGCGGAATCGATGAATACGATCTCGGGTCGGCTTGAAGATGCCACGGCTGGCAATACGAAGGCAGACATACAAATCGCGGCATGAATCATAATAACGACCAAGGTTCTTTGCAGATCAATCATGGGCAGACCCCCTTGAATTTATCCAACAACTGTTTAATATCATCAAAGAAAAAAAGAGCAATATCTAAAAGTAATTATTTTTCATACTGTTACCTCCAATTCAGTAAAATTTTACCGCTTAAAAACCACTCTAATCCGTAGGGGTTTTTTTAACAATATGATATTATTGAAAATAATTAATTTTTATCAAACAAACTATGTTAGTCCTTACTAAGCAATTATTTTTTAAAATATTTACCCGGCACAAACCAGTTTTGCCCGCAAAAAAAGCCCCTGAGCAACAGGGGCTTTTTAACAGCATGGAATTATTTGAACATTAGAATATTATTTTACTACTCCCGGACATAGGTATCGATATCGGTTTCATGCACCATGCCCATCAGGCGGGCGTATTCGGACTCGATCATCGCGTAGTGATTGCGGGTCTCCCTGGCATTCAATTCGTAGACCGCCCTGATCCGGGCATCTTCAACCGCCGCAGCCATCTCCAGCAGGGCCGCCTCAAGCTTCAGCTCACGTTCCATCGCGGCTTCCATCGCCTTCTGTTCATTGAAGTCTTCCGAAATCAGACGGGATATGGTGGAAACCCAGCTCGATTCATTATCGGGGGGCAGATCCAGAAACGCATCGAGCGAAGGGATGTCGGTTCCGGTATAAATTTTGTAAAAATGTCCGGCATGCTCGCGTTCCTCTTTGGCCAGGACATCAAATACACGTCGTGCATCGGGATCCTTCATCTTTTCTGAACCCATCTGGTAAAAATTCATCGCATTTTTTTCGGTTTGAATGGAGCGCTTGACAGCTTCTTGGACGTTAATATTCATTGTGGGCCTCCTCCATGAAATAATGTTACACCAACAATACCTTTTTAGTCCTGTTTGTCAAGTCATTATCTATTCGGGAACCGGCCCCAAAGCGGTTGACAGCGTTGCATGGCGGCGTGTAAAAGAACCGGTATGTTTTTATGAATCAACGGGAGGATGGAAAATGGCAGTGGAACCGAACAAAATTATCTACTCGATGATGCGGGTAAGTAAATATTACGACAAGAAACCGGTCATCAAGGACATATCCCTGTCCTATTTTTATGGCGCCAAGATCGGCGTACTGGGCCTGAACGGTTCCGGCAAATCGTCACTGCTGCGCATCATGGCCGGTGTGGACAAGGAGTTCAACGGCCAGGCGGTACTGTCACAGGGCTATACGGTCGGCTACCTGGAGCAGGAGCCGCGCCTGGATGAAACCAAAACAGTACGCCAGATCGTCGAGGAGGGGGTCCAGGAAACGGTTGATCTTCTGGCCGAGTTCAACGGCATCACCGACAAGTTCTCTGAGCCGGACGCGGATTTCGAAAAGCTGTGCGACCGACAGGCAGAATTGCAGGAGAAGCTTGACCATCTGGACGCCTGGGACCTGGACAGCCGCCTGGAAATGGCCATGGACGCACTGCGCTGCCCGGATGGTGACACCGGGATCAAGGTGCTGTCCGGCGGTGAAAAGCGGCGCGTGGCGCTCTGCCGGTTGCTGCTGAAGAGACCTGACATCCTGCTGCTGGACGAACCGACCAACCATCTGGACGCAGAAACGATTGCCTGGCTGGAGCATCACCTGCACAGTTATCCCGGCACGGTCATCGCGGTGACCCATGACCGTTATTTCCTGGACAACGTGGCCGGCTGGATCCTGGAACTGGACCGCGGCGAGGGCATCCCCTGGAAGGGGAATTATACGTCCTGGCTGGAGCAGAAGCAGAACCGACTGGCGACCGAGGAAAAGCAGGAAAGTGAACGCCAGAAGACACTGCAGCGCGAGCTGGAATGGATCAAAATGTCACCCAAGGGGCGGCACACCAAGTCCCAGGCCCGTATCAGCGCCTACGAGGAACTGGCATCCGATACAGGCGAGAAAAGGGCAAAAGAGCTGGAGATCTATATCCCGGCGGGACCACGGCTGGGCGATATTGTCATCGAGGCCAGCGACGTGGCCAAGGGCTACGGCGAACGGCTCCTGTTCGAGGGGATGAACTTCCGTCTGCCTCGTGGCGGCATCGTCGGCATCATTGGTCCCAACGGCGCCGGCAAGACGACCCTGTTCAGGATGATAACCGGTCAGGAGCAGGCCGATGCCGGCTCTTTCCGCATCGGCGATACGGTGCAACTGACCTATGTCGACCAGAGCCGTGATGCGCTCAATCCGGACAAGTCGATCTGGGAAGAGATCTCGGAGGGACAGGAGATGATCCAGCTGGGTAAGGTGGCGGTCAATTCACGCGCCTATGTTTCGCGCTTCAACTTTTCCGGCAGCGACCAGCAGAAGAAGGTGGGGGCGCTGTCCGGCGGCGAGCGTAACCGGGTGCATCTGGCCCGCATGCTGAAAAGCGGCGCCAACGTGATCCTGCTGGACGAACCAACCAACGACCTGGATGTCAACACCATGCGGGCACTGGAGGAGGCTTTGGAGAACTTCGGCGGCTGCGCCGTGGTAATTTCCCACGACCGCTGGTTCCTGGACCGCATTGCCACACATATCCTTGCATTCGAGGGAGATTCTAAGGTGGTCTGGTTTGAAGGGAACTATTCGGAGTACGAAGAGGATCGCCGTAAGCGCCTGGGAGCGGCGGCGGACATCCCGCACCGCATCAAATACCGCCAGCTCACCAGGGCCTGACGGAACTCGACATCGCCTGCAATCCAACCGCCCCCGGCCATCATTAACAGCCGGGGGCGGTCGTCATTTTTGAGTTGGCTCAGCTCCGGGTCGAGTGCTCCAAGCTGGCTTTCATCAGTTCGGCAAAGACCTGGCGGGCTTCCGGATCAACAATAGCCGATGAATGTTCCTCTATCAGGGCCAGCTGGGCTGCGGTGAGAGGCATTGGGGGAGGCGTTTCAGACTCTTCATCCACAACCGCCTTCTGAAGCCTTCCGGCCTTGAGCACTATTTCACGCACGACCTCGCCCCCCAGACGGTTGTTGAGCTTTTCCTTCATCATGCCGGTCATGAAACGCAACTCCTGGATCCAGGGAGCGCTGGAGACCGCCACCGTCAGGGTTCCGTTGATGATCCGCAGTGGTTGGGCGCGGGCGGCGACCGTGGCTCCGACCACATCGGACCAGACCCGCCAGATTTCCGCCTCGCGCAGTCGTTCCGCCAGTCCAAGTCCCTGCAGGCACTCCTGGAACAGACCCGGCAATGGCCGGGGAAAAGGCATTCTAGCTCGTTTTGCCATCTTGCTGTCTCCGGCGGCTTATGATCCCGCCGACGATCTGTCCCGCAATCGAACCGCCCAGTGTCAAGGGAATGAAATGCCAGCTGATACCCGCCTTTAATCGCAACAGCACGATAAATGGTATCGGCAGGTGGATCAGTAAAAACCACATGAATGAATATTTTACGTAGTTTTGACGGAGATAACCGCACGGTATGCTGATGATAAATGACAGGATGATGAGCCCGACAACGAGGATTGTGCCTTGCATGAACAACTCCTTTTGGGCATAGTAGAAAGCCGCATTAGTTTTGTCAACCAGCATTCCATTTTTACTTGGGGTCAGGACAATATATGGAGAAACGTACAATGGTTCAGGATGGACAGTTGCTGGCGGTGTTCAACTCCGCACATCGGGTGATGAAGGCTGAAAGCGTACTAAAGGCCAGGTCGCTGCCGGTTCTGCTGATCCCGGCTCCGCGGGCGCTTTCAGCGGATTGCGGTCTGGCACTCCGCTATGACGAAGATGCGGGCGACGGCGTGATGCAGGCTCTTACCGAGGAAAAGCTGTTGCCGGCCTTTGTCTGCCGCAGGATCGCCGGCGGAAAATATGAAACCGTCTGGCAAGGGAACGAAGGGGCGCCATCAAATTTGTGAGGTAACAAAATGAATACTATAGACTGTCGCGACATGGCCTGCCCAGCACCGGTATTAACAGTAAAGAAGGCGCTTGAACAACAGGGGGGGATCCGGGTGCGCCTGGATGATGGCGCCCCGCGCGAGAACGTGGCCCGATTTGCCCGTAACAGGGGCTTTGAGGTTCTGGAGGAGCGGCAGGACAGCGGCTGGCTACTGACAATCAATGCCGGCAACATCGATCCGGCCGGCAAGGCCGTCACGGAACCGGGCGACACGGTGTTGCTGTTTGCATCGGACCGGCTTGGAGACGGTCCCGAGGAACTGGGCCGCCTCCTGATGAAAAATTTCATTTTCACACTGCTGGAGAGCGCTGTCCTGCCATCCAGGATGATGTTTTTAAACAGCGGGGTACGGCTGACTACTGAGGGCTCCGATGTTCTCGAAGCGCTGGACAAACTGGCCGGGATGGGCGTCGAAATCCTGTCGTGCGGACTCTGCCTGGATTTCCTCGGACTCAAGGATAAACTTCGTTCCGGAGCTACGACCAACATGCTGACAACCGTTGAAGCGATTCTTTCGACACCAAGGGTAATACGGCTTTAAAAACAAATAGTTCTTGACAGTCGCAGTTACAAGCCTTTATAGTGATCCCCTTTTGGGATATCTCTTTAGCAGGGACAGTATTATCCACGATGTTTGACAGCCTATCCGACAAGCTGGAGTCAGCCTTTAAAAAACTTCGCGGTCTTGGAGTAATGACCGAGGACAACATCAAGGACGCGTTGCGCGAAGTTCGCCTGGCGCTGCTTGAGGCTGATGTAAACTTCAAGGTTGTCAAGGACTTCGTAGAGAATGTCCGCCTCAAGGCGGTCGGCACCGAGGTAATCAACAGCCTTTCACCCGGGCAGCAGGTTGTCAGGATCGTACACGACGAGCTGGTTGCGATCATGGGTGGCGGCGAGGACAACTCCCTCGATCTGGCGGCCAAGCCGCCGGTTGCTATCATGATGGTCGGACTCCAGGGGGCCGGCAAGACAACCACCTGCGGCAAACTGGGCAATCTGCTCAAAAAGCAGAAGCGCCGGCCGTTGCTGGTTCCGGCTGACGTATACCGCCCGGCTGCCATCGAACAGCTCAAAACAGTCGGCCGCCAGCTCGGCCTTGAAGTATTCGACTCCAGCGCAGACCAGAAGCCGGTCGATATCTGCAGCGCAGCCATGCGATTCGCCGAGCTGAACGGTTACGATACGGTCATACTCGATACCGCCGGACGTCATCAGATCGACGATTACCTGATGAACGAGCTGGCCGAGATTAAAGCCGCCGTACAGCCACGTGAGATCCTGTTCGTGGCCGATGCCATGACCGGCCAGGAAGCGGTCAATGTTGCCGGCGGCTTCAATGACCGGCTGGAAATCAGCGGCGTCGTGCTCTCCAAGCTGGATGGCGACGCAAAGGGCGGAGCCGCACTTTCAATCAAGGCGGTTACCGGCAAACCGGTAAAGTTCGTCGGATTGGGAGAGAAGCTGGACGCCCTTGAGGTGTTCCATGCCGATCGCCTGGTTTCGCGCATACTCGGCATGGGTGACGTACTAACCCTGGTGGAAAAGGCCCAGTCAGTCTTTGATGAAAAGGAAACCGCACTTCTTCAGAAGAAGATGAAGAAGAACCAGTTCGACCTGGAAGATTTTCTGGTTCAGATGCAGCAGATCAAGAAAATGGGATCGATGGAATCGATCATGGGCATGATCCCGGGCATGGGCAAGATGATGAAGCAGATGAAGGGCGCCCAGCCCAGCGAGAACGAAATCAAACGTATTGAAGCGATCATCCGGTCGATGACTCCCGGAGAGCGCGCCAATCACGGCATCATAAACGGCAGCCGCCGACTTCGCATAGCCAAGGGAAGCGGGACCACGGTCCAGGAAGTCAACCAGCTGCTGAAAAGATTCACCGAAGCGCAGAAGATGATCAAACAACTGCAAAAGCTCGGACCAAAGGGACTCATGAAAGGCCTGGGAGGATTGGGCAAGGGAATGATGCCGTTCGGATAACGACAAGAACCGCACTACGGTTTATACTAAAACATCGCAGAAGGAAAAATCAGGAGGAAACACAATGGCAACAAAAATCAGGCTTGCTCGCGCAGGTGCTAAAAAAAGACCTTTTTATCAGATAGTAGTAGCTGACGAGCGCTGCCGCAGAGATGGCCGTTTTATTGAGAACGTCGGCACCTACGACCCGACCAAGAATCCGGCTGTAGTCAAACTGAACAACGAAAAGGCGCTGGCCTGGCTTGACAAGGGCGCACAGCCGACCGATACAGTTCGCCAGATTCTGAAGAATGCGGGCCTGCTCGACAAGGTGACAGCAGCGGCCGCTTAGAGTATCCAGATACCCGGTCCGCCGGTCATTCAATATGAGCAGAGGATACCGCCATGAAGACACTTGTTGAAACCATCGCAAAGGCACTGGTAGATGATCCGACTCAAGTCAATGCCACCGAGGAGACGGAAGAGGAAACTCTGGTCATCAAACTGACCGTCGCCAAGGAAGACATGGGGCGTATTATCGGCAAGGAAGGACGAACCGCCAAGGCGATACGAACCATCCTTAATGCAGTGTCTACCAAGGACAACAGGAAGGCGATTCTCAAGATTGTCGAATAAATGAGTGATCAGGATGAAATGATTACCGTGGGCAAGATCATCGGCACCCACGGAATCAAGGGACAATTGAAAGTATTCTCGTATTCCGGGAATATTGAAAGCCTGCAGAACTCGGGCACCGCATTTCTGAAAGGAAAGAACGGCCTGCTGCAGGAATACGTTATCAAGGGTGTTTCCGCCCATTCCGGCGGATTCCTGCTTTCGCTTGACGATTTCAACGATATCAACCAGGTATTACCGCTGGTGGGCAGCGAACTCTGCCTGAAACGCAGCCAACTTCCCGAACCGGCCGAAGATGAGTATTACTGGCGCGACCTGATCGGACTGATTGTTTTTACCGACCAGGGCCAGGAGCTTGGAAAGCTGGTGGATATCTTTGAAACCGGCAGCAGCGATATCTACGTAGTACGCGGCGATGAGCGGGAGTATCTGATTCCGGCCATTGCCGATGTGATTTCACTGGTTGACATCAGCGGAAACAGAATGGTGATCACGCCATTGGACGGCTTGCTGGATCTATGAGATTCGACATATTGACCCTCTTTACAGGGATGTTCAGCGGCCCGTTCGATGAGAGCATCATCAAAAGGGCCAAAGACAAACAGCTCATTGACATCACGTTGCACAATATTCGCGACTACGCCACCGACCGGCATCAGACCGCCGACGACGCCCCCTATGGCGGCGGAGCCGGCATGGTCATGAAAGCGGAGCCGCTGGCGGCCTGCATTACGGCGGTCAAAGAGCTCAGGCCCGATTCCACGGTCGTGCTCACCTCACCCCAGGGAAGGCCCCTGACCCATCGGGTAGCATCGGAACTGGCCAAAAAAGCGGGACTGATCATTGTCTGCGGGCGCTACGAAGGAATCGACGAGAGAATTCGCACCCTGTACGCCGAGGACGACATATCTCTTGGCGACTTCGTACTGTCGGGCGGTGAGATCGCTGCTATGGCGATTGTGGATGCCACGACCAGGCTGATTCCGGGCGTGCTCGGCAGCTGCGAGTCGGCCGGCGCCGATTCATTTGGCGATGGACTGCTGGAGTATCCCCAATACACCCGTCCGCCGCTCTTCATGGGAATCGAAGTACCGCCGGCACTGCTTTCGGGCAATCACGAACTGATCAGAAAGTGGCGGCGCAAGGAGTCTTTGCGCAAGACCCGGCTTTTGCGTCCGGACCTGCTTCCGGAAATAACGCTGACCAAAGAAGACTTGAAGATGCTGCACGAGATCGCGCGGGAGGATGACCGTGGCATGTAACAACCTGGCCATAGCCCTTTTGCACCACCCGGTCTACAACAAGCACCACGAAGTTGTGACAACGGCACTGACCAATCTCGACCAGCACGACATTGCACGCTCATCGAGGACATTCGGCCTGGACAGGTTCTACATCGTGACCCCCTCCGAAGAGCAGCGCCGTCTGGCGGAGCGGATCAGCGGGCACTGGCAGGAAGGATGGGGCGCCGGTTACAACCCCGACCGCCGTACTGCCCTGGAAATTGTGCGTGTCCTGCCGACACTGCAATCCGCGGTTGAAGATTTTCAATCCGCTTTTACAAAACCGGTCAAGCTTGCCATAACCGGAGCATCCCGGCGACCAGGCTCGATTTCACTGGCGAATTTCAGGCAGCTCCTGGAAGACGCCGATCAGCCCTACCTGCTGCTGCTCGGCACCGGCTGGGGGCTCACGGACGAATGTTTTGAAGAAGCCGACTACATTCTTCAACCAATTGCAGGCAACGGTCCATATAACCATCTTTCGGTCCGCTCCGCGGCAGCAATCATGCTCGACAGACTGAAGGGCACACTTTAAACGAAGCAAACAAACAAAAACCAAGTAGCATCATACAGGAGGAAGCTAAACAATGAACACCATCGACTTTTTGGAATTAGAACAAATGAAAAAGAACATCATCCCTTTCAAGGTCGGAGATACTGTTAAGGTTCACGTCAAGATTGTTGAGGGCGACAAGCAGCGTATCCAGGCATATCAGGGAGTTGTGATCGCCCGCCAGAACGGCGGCATCCGCGAGACTTTCACGGTCCGCAAGATTTCCAACGGTATCGGCGTGGAGAGGATGTTTCCCATCCACTCGCCCAGCATCGAAAATATCGAGGTCATGGTTCGCGGTCACGTCCGTCGCGCCAAGCTCTACTACCTGCGCAAACTGCGCGGTAAGGCCGCCAGGATTCGCGAGAAGAAATACGTGCCGGTTGCAAAGTAAATCCCGAGCCCCGCAAACGCGGGGCTTTTTTTGTTATGCTGACAGGGTGAATAATGACTCGACAGGACAACCTTTTCGATCAACTCCCGGCAGACACGCTGGCCTATGAAAAGTTCGCCCATACCCAGGGGTTTCAGAGAATTGCCGGCGTGGACGAAGTCGGGCGAGGACCGCTGGCCGGACCGGTAATGGCGGCGGCGGTGATACTTCCGCCGGGATTGCAGATCCCGGGTATAGACGATTCTAAAAAGCTCTCTCCACTCAAGCGGGAAATCCTGTTTGATGTGATTACGTCCAAAGCGCTCGCAATCGGAACCGGAATCGTCGAGCCGGAGGTTATCGACAGCATCAACATCCTGCAGGCCACTCGCCTGGCCATGTTGAATGCAGTCGGTCAACTGTCACCGCTGCCGGACTTTCTGCTGATCGACGGCATCACACCGATCAACACCTCCATCCCCCAGAAAACCATCAAGAAAGGCGATTCCTTGAGCCTTTCGATTGCGGCAGCTTCTATCATCGCCAAGGTGACCCGCGACCGGTTGATGGTCGAAATGGACAAGCTTTATCCCGGTTACGGATTTGCCGGTCACAAGGGCTACGGCAGCGCCCTGCACCTGGAAGCGATCAGACGGCTGGGCCCCTGCCCGATCCACCGCCTGACGTTCGGCGGCGTCAAAGAACACGTTCAATGTCCATCTTCCTGATTTCATTTATTTCCATCTATGGCGGCATGCACGCCTATGCATTCCTCCGGATGCGCTCCTTGTATACTCCCGGCAACGCCACCACCGCGCTACTGGCGTCGTGGATGATCCTGATGACGATAGCCCCGCTGCTGGTGCGCTTTTTCGAGCGATCAGGAATGGATCGGATCGCGCTGCTGATAGCCTGGCCGGGCTACATCTGGATGGGATTCCTGTTTCTGCTGGTCACTGCGCTGCTGCCGATGGAGACGATTTGTGCCGTGAACCTGTTAGCAAAACGGAGCTATTCTTTCGCGGCAGAAGGTTTTCTCTCCGCGGCGTCCACCTTCAGACTGGCTCTGCTGATCGCGCTGGTTGCAAGCATCTATGCCATCTTCGAAGCCAACTGGATTCGCAGTGAGCATGTGACGATCAGTACCGGCAAACTCCCGGCAGGCGTCTCAAGGATCAGGGTCGTGCAGGTATCCGACATACACCTCGGCCTGTTACTACGTGAAATACGACTGACACGCATCATCAAAACCATTCGCGAAGCGCGGCCGGACATACTGGTCTCTACCGGGGATCTGGTGGACGGACGGCTTTCACGGGAAGAGATATTGCCACACCAGAGAACACTGGCCGCGATGCTGTCAGCAGTACCGGCGCCAGCGGGAAAATTCGCTGTAGTCGGCAACCACGAAGTATTTGCCGGCCTGCGGCAGGCGATCGTGTTTACGCGCAGCGCCGGATTTACCGTGTTGCGGGGACAATCCGTAGCGCTGCCCAGCGGCATCACGATCACCGGCATCGACGACCCGGTCGTGAGCAGGGTTGAAAGGAGCGGTCAACGTTCTGAAAAAGCGCTGCTGGAAGCGCTTCCCGCCGGTTCCTTCCGGCTGCTGCTCAAGCACCGACCGCTCATACCGCCTGGCAGCGACGGCCGCTTCGATCTACAGCTTTCGGGTCACGTTCACAAGGGGCAGCTGTTCCCGTTCAACTTTCTGGTAAAGCTGACACATCCCTTCCCCTGTGGCACCTCCACAACAGCCGCCGGTTCACAGCTCCACGTGTCGCGCGGAACCGGTACCTGGGGACCGCCGATGCGGTTGTTTGCACCGCCTGAAGTAACCGTGATCGATATAATCCCATCCAATGGCCATTAGTTCAAAGCCCGGCTATACTCAACTAATTGATTTGTCTTTCACGAACAAATAGTTTATTAATTACTAACTTTCCCGATCACCATTTCCACATGTTTTAACCTCGACCAGATTGGCTTTATGACTGTTTCCGCGGTCATGGCTGCATCAAAAAACCTACGGGATCCAACATGGAACAGACCAATTATCTGATAGGCAGACAGCCGATTCTGAACCGGCTGGAAGAAATCGTCGCCTTTGAACTGCTCTTCCGCTCATCCGTATCGCTGTCATCGGCAACAGTCACAACCTCGGTTCATGCAACTTCCAGAGTGATAATCAACACGATATCCTGCTTCGGCATCAAGGACATTCTGGGAAAGAATCGCGGATATATAAATGTAGACGCCGACATTCTGATGAGCGACTCACTGGAGCTCCTGCCACCCGAAGCGATCGGGCTGGAGCTGCTGGAATCGGTGGAGATCACGCCGGAGATAATCGATCGCTGCAAATATCTTAAGTTACGCGGTTTCCTGCTGGCGCTGGATGACCATGAGTACAGGAGTGAATATGCGGAACTGTACGACGGTATCATTGATGTCGTTAAAATAGACTTCATCAAGACGCCGCTGGAACAGGTTTACGATATGATCGACCAATTCCATCGTTATCCGGTCAAACTGCTGGCCGAAAAGGTTGACACTCGGCACAGCTACCTGAGAAGCCGCAAACTCGGTTTCGAGCTGTTCCAGGGTTATTTCTTTTCCAGGCCGTCCCTGATTCAGAAACGGCGCATGGAGGACTCGGCCAATACGTTCTTCAAACTCATGCAACAACTTTCCAACGATGCCGATGTGATCGAGATTGAAGCGACATTCAAGCAGAGCCCGGCACTGACCTACAAATTACTGTTGCTGGTGAATTCAGTTTCAGTCGGACGGCGCGAAAAGATCAGGACCGTTCGCCATGCAATCACTCTGATCGGACTGCTGCAACTGAAACGATGGGTGCAACTGGCCATTTTCGCCGATGACGGCAATCAGTCCATGAACAACCCGCTTCTGGACATGGTCGCGGTCAGAGCCGCATTCATGGAGGAGTTGTCCCGCCTCTACCCCCAGTTCATCAACCGCAACTACTCACCGGAAGAGGCCTTCATGGTCGGCACCCTCTCCCTGCTGCAGGACGTCTACGAAATATCCATGGATGAAATCGTGTCCGAACTGAATCTATCGGAAGACGTGAGGCTGGCGCTGACGGACAGGGACGGCATACTGGGAGAACTACTGCAGATCGCGGAAATGATTGAGCGGATTGAGCTTGACGAAGCGGTGGAATGCCTGTCAAAGCGGGGTATCCCGCTGATATCGGTGCTTGAATGCCAGAAAAAGGCATATAAGTGGCGCGAAGAACTTGATTAATCACAAATTGCCATAACTAATCGTAATCAGTTAAATTCAGATACCGGCAGGTGAATAAAATAATTGCATTTTAAGTATCTAAAACCTATAAATGCACATCATGCAAAACCTGCCCTCTTCCAGACAACCACAGTCCATCAAACCTGTGTCCGCTGTTGCCGGCATCCCGAGCGGCGCGGGCATGCTCGCTTCGCTGCTGCTTGAAAAAGAAGAGATCACCCAGGAACAACTTTCGTACGCAATCCGGGTCAATAAAAAGATGGCGACCCCCCAGACCCTGCTGCAGACACTGATCGAGCTGGGCTATACCTCCGCCGACAAGGTCAAGCAGTCCCTCTGCTCCAGCTCGCTGAACATACGCCTGGGCGACCTGCTGGTGGAACTGGGATACCTGAAAGAATCAGATCTGCGTCAGGCGCTGGGAATCCAGAAAGAAATTGACGGCAAGAAGCGTCTCGGCGAGATCCTGATCGAAAGCGGTTTCATCGAAGAGCGACGACTGCTGGAAACACTTTCATACCAGGTCGGCTACCCGGTAATTTCGACAAATTTCAGCAAGCTGGACAAATCCCTGTTCAACGTGATGCCGGCAACGGTCTGCGAAGAGTTCGGCATCCTGCCCATATCCAAGGAAGGCAACATCGTCACAGTCGCCTTTGCCGATCCGCTTGACAAGAATGCCTTTCTGGCCGCCGAACGTTTTTTCGGGAACAACTTCTCCCCGGCCATCATATCCAGGTCTTCAATCAAGGAGGCGCTGGCCGCCCGTCAGCAGAGCCTAGAACCGGCCATGGCCGTCTCCGATGAAAACACCATCATCGGCATCATCAACACCCTTTTGGACGATGCCATCCAGGAAAACGCCAGCGACATCCATATGGAACCGATGAATGACCGCTTGCGGATCCGTTTCAGGCGTGACGGCGTGATGCAGCACCACAAGGATTTCCTGAAAGCCCTGGCCCCGCAGCTCTCTTCCCGCATCAAGATCATGGGACAGGCCGACATCGCCGAAAAACGCCGGCATCAGGATGCGCGAGTCCTCTATGCCAGCCGCAAACATGGGGTGAACGTTGATCTGCGGGTTTCCTTTTTTATCACCATTCATGGTGAGAATATCGTTATCCGCCTGTTGAGCAGCAAGACCTCGCTGCTGAACCTGAAGGAAATCGGCATGGCGCCACGCATGCTGGAGAGCTTCATCTACAACGCGGTTGACACCCCCACCGGCGTAATGATCATCACCGGCCCCACCGGAAGCGGCAAAACCAATACGCTCTACAGCTGCGTGGATTACATCAACGATATTCACACCAGCATCATCACCGCCGAAGACCCGGTTGAAATCGTTATCGACGGCATCTGCCAATGTTCGATCAACCCCAAGATCGGGGTCACGTTCGAGGAGACACTACGCCATATCGTACGTCAGGATCCGGATGTGATCGTGCTGGGCGAAGTCCGCGACAAGTTCTCGGCGGAGACCGCATTCGAGGCGGCCCTTACCGGACACAAGGTGCTGACCACTTTCCACACCGAGGATAGTATCGGCGCATTGACACGGCTTTTGACGATGCAGATCGAATCGTTCCTGATTGCTTCCACGATAACCTGTGTAGTTGCCCAACGCCTGTTGCGCAGGGTCTGCACCTCCTGCGCCGAACCGTACCAGCCGACGCCACTGGACCTGAGCAGACTGTATGTTACCTCAACTGATATAGCCGGGGCCACTTTCATGCGGGGACGAGGGTGCAAGGTTTGCGGACACAGCGGCTATAAGGGGCGGATAGGGGTTTTCGAATTGCTGATGATGAACGAGGTCTTGAGAAACGCCATCCTGGAAAACAAGAACTCTTTGGAGATCCGCAGATTGAGCATCGAATCGGCCGGCCTGGTATCGCTCTTTGAAGACGGACTGGTCAAGGCGGCGCAAGGCCTGGTTTCAGTGCAGGAGATCATCACCGACCTGCCCAAACGCGGCAAACCCAGACCAATCAGCGAATTACGCAGAATCCTCGGAGCAGCATGATGACAACTGACAAACCGATAATCACCCTGATTCAGGAACACCTGAGAGGAGACCTCTCCAACCTGCCTGTGTTCAGCTCGGTTGCAGTGCGACTGCAGCAGGCGCTCTCAAGACGTGACTTCACGATTGAGAGCGTGCTCGAACTTATCAGCGAAGATCAATCCCTGGCCGGCAATATACTGAAAGTGGCCAATTCATCCTACTATGCCGGACTATCCAAGGTGGCGGTCATCAAGGATGCGATAGTCAGGCTCGGCGCCCAGGAAATTGCAAACATGGCCATGATGGCGTCCCAGTTCGAGACTTACCGTTCGTCGAATGAGATACTGAACCAGAACATGCTGGCTCTTTGGGGGCATGCGCTTTCCTGTGCCGTGGGCGCCAAGTGGCTGGCCCGTAAGGCAGGTTATCCGGAAATCGCTTCGGAGGCGTTCATGGGCGGCCTGCTGCACGACATCGGCAAACTGGCGCTGCTCAAGATCATGGATGACATCTGCCGTTCCGGGGAGTGCAAGGTAAACCTGACGGAACCGTTGGTGAACGAAATCCTGGGCACGATGCACGAAGAGGTCGGCTACAACCTGATGCGTTCCTGGAACCTGCCGGAATCCTATGCCGCGATTTCGATCTATCACCACAAACCGGATTACGATAATGCCAACATCCTGCTGGTCACGGTGCGACTGTCGAACGCAGCCTGCCGGAAAGTCGGCAGGGACATTCTCCCCGATCCGGAACTTTCGCTGGCATTAATGCCGGAAGTCCATGTTCTCGGCATCAAGGAAATTACGCTGGCGGAACTGGAAATAGTTGTGGAAGATGCCGGTGGGCTTGAACAGGGAATCTGATAAGCATAATGGCGGAAACAGGCTCAAACCCTGCGGGTTAGTGTCCCAGATAGCGGTCCACGGCCCGGTTGTGCTCCTCCAGTGTGCGGGAAAACTGGTGGGTGCCGTCCTGGCGGGCGACAAAGTAGAGGTAATCGGTGCGGGCCGGATTAAGCGCCGCCCGGATTGCGCCGCTGCCGGGATTGCCGATCGGCCCTGGCGGCAAGCCCCGCTTAAGGTAGGTATTATAGGGCGTAGGGCGCTGGATGTCAGCCTTTGACACCTTGCCCTGAAAAGCGCGGACACCGTAGACCGCGGTCGGGTCGCTCTGCAACGGCATGCCGATACGCAAACGGTTGTGGAACACCGATGAAATCAACGGCTTTTCCTCCTCCGAAACCGCCTCCTTCTCAATCATGGACGCCAACGTGACGACCTCATGACGCGACATGCCGGCATCTGCCCCGCCATCTCCCGACAACGCGGCATACTTTTTTTCAAACTGCTCAATCATCATGGTTATCAGCTGTGCCGCGCTTCCACCGCGCGACAGGTTATAGGTGGCCGGATACAGATACCCTTCCACGCTCTGCTGACCTGTCCCAAGGCGTGACAACAGCGCCCTATTACGGCATTCGGCAAGGAATTCATCTCTCTTGAAATAACCCTTCTGCTCCAGCAGCTCCGCCGCCTGATAGATCGAATAACCTTCCGGCAGGGCAAATTTGCGGTAATCGACATCTCCGGACGCAAGTTTTTCCAGAATTTGTCCGGGAGTCATGCCGTCGTTGAAACGGTACTCTCCGGCTTTAAGCCGATGCGCCTGGCCCCGCAGGCGGGTCAAAAGAACAAAGTGCCACGAGCTGCGGATAACCCCGCCCGAGTTGAGTTCTTCAGCCAGCCGGCGGATGCCGCTGCCGGGCGGAAACGAGACATCTCGCACCACCGACCCGTTTCCGGGCGGGGAAAAAAGGCAGAACAGGTACCACAGCAACAGCAGTGCCAGACAGATTCGTATCGCAGTCACGAACAGGGATTTGGAGAAAGGATGGGCGGGAAACATGGGCGCATTATGTTGAATAATCCGTTGCTAGTCAAGTCCGGGCTGTACATTGAACGGACGAAACGATACGATTGCAGCAGTTGAAAAACGATCAAAACCTACGGAGTTAAAGATGACAAAGGATCTATGGCCGAAATGCAAGGGGCTGGCCGTACAGGGCGCTGTCAGGCAACAAATCGCCGAGGACCGAAACCGGCAGAAAAGCAGGTCGCCCTACCCGGATGCGATAAACCTGCCCTTCAACCATGCCTGCATTTCAAGCGGTTTCGAATTTCTCAAGAGCGGCGACCGTCAACCGGCGGATGACTGCATCTGGGCCATCATCCAGGGCAACAACGTCGTGATCGTCGAAAGCGGCTCGGGCGCAACCCTGCCGGCCGGACCGCTTCCGGAGTGGCTGGTCCACCACCACCAGCCTCCGCTCCTGATCGGCGCCTGGCAGGGCAAAGCGCTGTTTGCGATATCCGTCAGCAGCAGCCTTCAGTTGCAGCCGCCATTTTTCTCGGAACCGTTCAACTCCAACGCCGAGCGCCTGGACATCCGCAGCCTGACCCTGGCGGGACTTGCCCGGCAGATCCTGCACTGGGAACTGCAGAGCCGTCACTGCCCACGCTGCGGCGCACAGACTGAACGTCTCAGCGGCAGTTGGGGCAAGCGTTGCGGATCATGCAAAAACGTTCATTTCCCCCATATCCACCCCTGCGCGATCATCCTGGTCAAACATGGCGACAGACTCCTGCTGACCCGCAAGGCGGAGTGGGTACCGGGCCGATACAGCCTGGTGGCCGGCTTCCTCGATTTCGGCGAATCGCTGGAGGAGTGCGCCATTCGTGAAGTGCGCGAGGAGACCGGCATCGAGATCTGCAATGTCCGTTATGTGGGGAGCCAGAACTGGCCCTTTCCGTCCCAGTTGATGGCCGGTTTTGTCGCCGACTATGCCGGGGGGGAAATCGAGGTTGACACCTCCGAACTGGAAGACGCGGGCTGGTTCGGGATCGACGCCCTGCCCGCCCTGCCCCCGCTGAGGAGCATCGCCCGCTGGATCATCGACAACTTCAAATAAACCGGGCGGCACCCTAAATGAGGCATGCCCACTGTCCGGAACAACCCGGCAGGCCCCTGATTCCGGCATGAGAAGCAACGGCACGCTCCTTGCGGTGCACAGTTACCATGAAGCATGCATCGCAAGTTGCCGAAGGAGGCTGTAAGTGAAACGTATATTATGGATATGCCTGTTGCTACTGATCGTCCCGACATTGTCACCGGCCGCGGTCATCGGACCGGCCAGGATCAGAATGGTGGATGGTGATGTGATGTTCCGCACGCCCGACTCCGGGGAATGGTTGCCGGCAGCCGTCAACACTCCGCTTGACGAGGGTGATGCACTCTGGTGCCCCGAAAATGCCCGGGTCGAGATCCAGCTGACCGACGGCAGCACGGTCCGGCTGGATGAAGGCTCCCAACTGGACCTGCTGTCCAACGAGGATCAGTTCACCCACCTGCACCTGGCCGGCGGCAGGGCCTATGTCAGGACAGACAAGGCAGCCACCGTCAACTCACTCCAGATCGATGCCGACGACACCACCGTCCTGCCGGCCGCGCGTACCAGGTTGCGTATCGATATCCTGCCAGACAATCAGGAGGATGTTTCTATATTCAAGGGTTCGGCCTATGTGGAAGGCAACGGCAGCCGCACCAGGGTCCGCGCCGGTGAGCACATCGCGCTGGAAGAGGGACGTAACGAGCTGCTCTCGCTCAATCCCCCCGACAGCTGGGAAGAGTGGAACATGGAACGGGACCGGGAGCAGTCGCGGGCGGCCAGGGCAGAATCGCCTCTTCCCGAAGAGCTGCGCGGCTATTCCGGCGAGCTGGACTCCAACGGCAGCTGGGTGCGCGTCCCCGAATACGGCATGGTCTGGCGGCCGACCGTGATCATCTCCAATGACTGGGCGCCCTATCGCAGCGGACGCTGGATCTGGAAAGGCAGCGACTATGTCTGGATTTCCTCCGAAAACTGGGGCTGGATTCCCTATCATTACGGACGCTGGGCAGTTGTCAGCGGCTTCGGCTGGTGCTGGGTGCCGCCTGCCCGCGGCGATGTGTATTGGGGTCCCGGCTATGTGGGCTGGTACCGCACCGGCAACCACGTCGGCTGGACTCCGCTGGCGCCCGGCGAAACTTTCTACGGCCGCAGGCACTATGGCCGCCACAGCGTCAACATCACCACCATCAGCGTCAACACCGGGAACATTGCATACAGGAACCGTAATGTGCGTGGGGGAATGACTGTCGTGCAGCAGAACGATTTTCTCAGGGGAAGAATCGTTTCACAGTCCGCTTCCGGCAATGCTTCGATTTCGGTTTCGGTCTCGGCCGGCAGCCCCCGCATCCAGCCGCTGAGGGAAACTCGCATGCCGATAGTCAAGCAAACCCCGCCCAGAGTTGCCCCTCCCCGAACCGAATATCGTGACAATCGTGAATTACGCCAGAGATTTCCGCGCCTGACCCCGGAGGCGGATGCGCGCCGCAGGCCGCAGCAAACGCCACCCGCGGCAACTGACGACAAAACCAGGGGAATAAAGGTCCGTCAACCGGCCACGACTCCTGTTGACCAACGTCCGCCGGCTACGGTCCAGCCCCGGAGCGTTCCACAACAGCGGCCTGAACCACGACGGTTGCCGCCGCAGAAAGACGACCAGCCCGTGCCGCCGGTTTCAGGAGTTGTTCCCCGGCAAATTGAACAACCCAGACCGGCTCCTGCTGCAACAAGCGGACGCTCCCCTCAAGTGGCCACTCCACCACGCACGGAACGGCGTCAGGGTATCAAGGCGCCGCAACCGGCAACAACGCAACCGGCTCCTGCGGCGCAACGGGTCGAACAACCGCGACCGGAATCACAACGTGGCGGATTAAAAGAAAAGAAAGTCTGGAGAGTCGTTGCTCCGGATAACGGCAAGGAGCAGAACCAGAAGGAAAAGGGGCCCAAAGAGAGGGAACGCCGGGAGAGATAGGAAAAATGCAAGGGCGGCATCGGAAATGCCGCCCTTTTCATGCCAACAGTTCCATGACCGGATTGAATGGCTCACAGATCATTGCGATACCTGATCAGCAGGTAAAAACAAACCACGCCGGCGACGCCCATCAGCAGGTCCCTGACCCATGGAATCGGCAACTCAAGCATAGAATATACGACCGGGTCGAGTATGGCCGTAGTCAACAGGCCGACCGCGCCCCAGCTAAGCAGTTTTTTCATTCGGCCGGTCTCCGGACTAATGGATTTTTCACATGTTCACAGAAGGTAGCGCTGCTCAGAGGATCCGGCTGACAAACTTGATCGCCTCAGCCGCGATCACCTCGTCCGGATTGGCGACAGCGATGATTCCGACCTTGTCCGCCGGCAGCTTTGCCAGCTCCTTTTTATAGCAGGCGGCCTGCAGATGGAGATCATCCGGGGAGAATAGCCCCTCAAATCGCGCACCCAGCTGATCCAGAATAATCTCAGGAGCCTGATCCAGATAAATGGTCAGGTCGGGGGCAATCTCACCCCCGAAGTTCAAACCGCGGGCGCGGGCCTCAAGGCCGTCGAACCCCTCACCGTACCAGTCGTGCCCCTTGATCGCGGTGTAGGCGATCGAAGCCAGCGTGAAGTTCTTGCACAGCACTATTTTCCCGGAACGGAGCTCATCGCGGATCACGCTGCAGGCCCTGGCCCGGGATGCCAGTTCGTAAAAGAAATCCGGCTTGAAAAGACCGTAGCGCCAGCCGCAGTCCATATCCTGCGCCCCCATCAAAATTGCGCGGCCGGTATCGGGACTGTCGATCTCGTATACCTCCCTGCCCTGGTGCATCAGCGCCTCGCGCAGATTTTCGGCCAGCTTGACCGCATACCTGCCGGTTCCGTAGATACCTTCGATAACGACCAGTTTTCCTGTTTTCATGGCAATCCCTTTCTGTCGGTCACCTGACGGCGTTACAAACTCCGTCAGGAATATCTGTTTGCATTCAGGAGTATACCACACAAAAAACGTATCTGTCGTGACCGGGGCAAGATATGGGCCGGCTATGCTATCCAGACAATTGCGTTCACAAAAAAACAGTTGAAATTATTGCCGATAAGGTAGAAGTTCATTAAACAGTCAAATATCTTTTGGGAGTGATTATGCGCGTATATTTTGAAATCATGATAATTCTTCCCATGCTGGTCATGTGCTATCAGCTGTACTGCTTTTCCGTCAACAGTGTGGGAAGGGAAAAACAGGAGAGGTGCCAGAGCCTGGGGATCACATTCATGACCTTCGGTATTATGGCACTGGTTTTCAAGTCGGCTCCATTGGCATTTTTCGGACTGATTCTGATGATGTTCGGCTTCCGCTTGCTTGCCAAAGGCCTCGACCGCATGGACAAGACCACGTTCATTGACCAGTACCAGGATGACAACCCGGTCGAACACGATTGAACAACCGTAACAACGATCGGTAATGCGGCACTAGAGACTGTCCAGCCTGCCCTGGAGCAACTTGAGGAAATCGATACTGACCCGTTGCCGTTCCTCCTGCAGTTTGAAGCCCCGTTTCACGACCTCCGCTTCGATCTCCTCCATGTGCAGCGCCCCCCAGGGTATCACGACGGTATCGTAACGCGCGAGCGCCTGGTCAAGATGGCGGATCACGACCAGATTGCGCCGGTGCAGGATATCGTCCATGATGACGGCATGCATTTCCGGGGTGATGTTCTTCTCTCCCCAAGAGTTGAGCGCCACCAGTCCCTTGATGAAGGTGGGGCTCTCCCGCAGATGCTTGCCGATCACGTCGAGAAAGAGAATGGTCGGCGGTCGGAAGGCGCTCACATCCACATCAGCCCTGAGGATATCGGGCTGATTCACGGCTTTGCCAGTATCCTCATCCTGTGAATCGGGACGGGGCGAATCGAACTCATCCTCCTCAATCAGCCTGCCCCGGAAACGCATCTCCTGCTGGGAAGCCAGGCCGAGAAAACCTGCCACCCTGCCGTAATCGATCCTGTTGCGAAGCAGGTTGTCGACATCACTGACCCCTTCGGCCAGTACCACGATCCTGCCCGCAGCGATCGAACCGCTCAGTTCGTCATAATATTTCCGGTTGCCCACATGGATCATCGTACCCAGCCGGATCGTGCGGTTGTCGCGACGATAGACCCGCTCGGTCATCCGCAACCCGCCCGGCTCAAGACGCATGAAACCCGCGGTATGCCCGGCCATGTAAGCATCCGCGCTGGAAAGCAGGTACATCGCCAGGACCAGCGGGACAACCGGCAGGCTTGCCGCGCAGAACAGCAGCGTGTTTCTGAGGCTGAAAAACGGGGCGTCGAACAGCTCGGGCGGCATCGTCAGTGAGCGGTGCCCGCTGTTGCGGAAATAGCGTAGCGGGAGCATACCGAGCAGAACCTGCACGGTGGCGGCAAGCAGCCCGAATATCCGCACATCTGCAAGCCCCGGAAAAAGCCAGGTGGACAAGGGGCAGAAGAAAGTAAAGGCGATCAGCGGCAGAAAGACCCGCTTCGGCAGGCGCCGGTCGATGCCGAGGCTGAAATAGAGCGGAACAGCCATGATGATCACGGCGCCGGCCAGTAAAAGCCTCAACCCGGTAAAGGGAGCCAACGGTGAAAGCAGCGGCACAAGCTCATCCACCAGGGAAAAACCGCCGTCGGCAATAAACAGGATCAGGAACAGGTTGGCAAAGGATCGCATCGGTTATTTTCCAGGTTCAACATGATAGTGACGGACAAACTATCCAGTGATGTAAAATTTTAGCGGACATGAGTCCGGCAGTGCTTAATTATCCACGCAGATTCTCATCCGGCGCTGTCGGCAGAAAGTGAAGGTAAAGCGTGATACCGACAGCAATGGCCGCCAGCAGCGCCTTCAACCAGAACTGCTGCGCGAACTGGAATATTGAAAGCGGAAAAGATACCCATATCATACCGATCGCGACTCTTTTCGCTCTGACGGGAATACCCGCCCCGCTAAGGTAATCCCGCACCAGCGGACCCAGGCGGTTATGCTCAACCAGCCAGCGATGGAAGCGCTCCGAGCTTCTGGCGAAGCAGGCCGCCGCCAGCAGCAACAACGGCACCGTCGGCACCAGTGGCAGAAAAATCCCGACAACGCCCCCCGCCACCGCAATCCAGCCGCAGGCTATCAGCAGCCAGCGCAGGAAAGTATTGGTTACATGTTTATTGTCCATTGCCGGATTTTTCAGCGGCATGATTCCAATTCCCTGTGATGATAACCGATCCGGCCGGGTGAAAAGGAAAACATCTTTTCGGCATTATTCAAAGTGGTTTTTATCCCTCAAATTGATTATAAACATACTCGTTCGAACTCACCATCAGGATCCGTTGGCAGATGCCGGTCCGAAGAGCGAGAAAGCGGCATTTGACAACATACCACTATTCACAAGGCAGGTTATGCATAAATTCCTTTTCAGTCTCAGATTGACCTTGATGCTCCTTGCACTGGCCTTTGCCGCCGGGTGCACCAACCAGGCCATGAACTCGGTGATTGCATCATGGCAGAACCAGCCGGTTTCCGAGGTGATCGCCGAGTGGGGGCAGCCCTCCGAGGAACTCAGGGTCTCGGGGAAGCACCTGTTCATCTGGAGCACATACGACGGCATACTTTCCCCGCCTCACTCCCCTTCTCCCTCTTCACGGCACGACACCAACAACTGCATAAGACTGCTGGGAGTGGACAGGAGCGGCAAGGTCATCTCGGGAGCCTGGGAAGGGAACAGCTGCCCGGGGCTGTTCTCGGGCTGGGGCAGGTAATTCCGATTCCATATCAAAGCCCTATCTTCGTTGGCTCGTCTTCGGCCCCTCAACGTACTGAATTGTACGCCTTGGAGCCTCATTCCTCGCCGCCTTGATATAATCTTAGATCTGGAACCGGAAAACAAGGCGCCTGATCCACTCATTTCCTTTTCCAGTAGGGAGCCTTCTCGGGCATGATCCAGCGCACGCCGCCGCGCGGATCGGCGGTGTCGCCGGCATAACGGGGGATCAGGTGGATATGCATGTGCATGACCGTCTGACCGGCGGCAATGCCGTCGTTGATGCCAATGTTGAACCCGTCCGGCTGGTATTCTCCAAGCAGCATCTGGCGCATTTCGGACAGCAACTCCAATAGCGCCGCCTGCTCCTCACCGGTAGCCTCGAAGAGAGAGGCGATATGGCGCCGGGGGATGATCAGGGCATGGCCGGGGGTGACTGGGTAACCGTCGTACAGCGCTATCGCGTGGTCATTGGCCATGACGACGTTGGGGTTGTCCGGATTGCAGAAGGGGCAGGCCGGTTGATATGCTAATTTCATCGTTATTGTCCCGTATCCTGGGTTAATCTGCCGTTATTACAATTGCAGTAACAATGTAAGTTTGGTAACTCAGACGGGGCGTTGGTTATTTAGTTTATCAGCCCAATCACGAACCAATGTTAAGACAAAAATACCCTCACTGACCAGGTTGCTAGGGCTTCCCTCCGCCAGATTTCTCCGTCGGATTCAGCGGGACAAGAACTTGAGCGGGCTGATCCGGTTTTGTGCCGATTTTAAGGCATTCCCCGACGGAACCTTTTGCGCAGATGCTTTTGTCAATCCAGATGGCGCCATCAAGGACAGCATTATCCAGTTTCGCGGCGGTCAGCGCCGACTGGTAGAAGCTTGCCATTTTCAGGTTTGCTCCGGTCATGTCAACCCGTTCAAGATTAGAACCCATCATGTCGGCGCGCTCGAGATTGGAGCCTCTCATGTCTGCTCCTTTCAAGCTGCAATTGCTCAGGTCCAATCCGACGAGGTTGAGTCCGCTCAGATTTCTGCCGGAGAGGTTTCGGGTGGTCCTCAAAATTTCAGTGATCTGTTTGAAGGACAGCTTTTCGCCTGGTTTCGGTTCAATCATGGCCGCACTTTTTGTGTCGGGTATGGTTATTATCGAAACATCGGGTGTAGTGATTGAAGTGCCCAGATCAGAGTTGGCGTAGCCCTCCTGGGCCAGGACTGGTGTCGGTGGAAAAAATAAGCCAATAATCGCAAAAAGCAGACATGTCTTAATGATTACTCTCATTTCCAGTGTCATGTAATACTCCTTTCGAATTGAACCTATTGATACGACAGCTTTCATACGAGAACAGGATGGTGGAAAGAGAGGAGTTTATCAGCCTGTCTCCTGCTTCTGCGAAAAATCCGGGGGCGCCTGCGAGAGAGACTGCAAGGCAGCGTCACGGGTGTCGTGGATTTGTATGATCGAGGCGAAGCCGGACATCTTGAAGATCTCCATTGCCTGTTGCTGCAAGCCGCAGTAGACCTCGGTTCCACCAATCCTGGTCAGATCCTTGGAAACCAGAAGAATCGCCCGAAGGCCGGCGCTGCTAACGTACTCCAGGCCGCTGCAGTCCATTACCAGCCTTCGTGCACCTCCCGCCAGTTCTTCGCGAAGCCTCTCCACGTATGCAGGGGCGGTGACGGCATCCAGCCTCCCGGTTACAACAACCACCAATGCGCCTCGTTCCGTAAGCGTCTCGATTTTCATATTACCTCCGCGTCTTATTACCAAGGAGTGAGTATCATGTAAAGGATAGTATAACAACGTCTACGCTTTTGATCCCGTTATGGGGCCATTTTTTTCTGATGCTGTTGCCATCTCCGCTCAAGCAGGCTGCGGGCTCCACCGCAGCACCACGTGAGCTCTGTCAGGATAGTTTCGCCAATCCGTCATATACTCGCTTTCTTTCAGCATTCAACGATTATACTCGAATTTATATTTGACTAAATGTAGCCAGGAGGATACGCGAACGGGTTCCAGGTTTTGATACAATTCTCAAAGTTGTTTCGGCCCTGGGGCTTAAACTTCACGCTGAGGCCGCCCATTAGTTCTTCTCTTTTTTCTGACGTGCGATTTTATCGACCGGTCTCGGACTGGGCGTTTGGTGGGTGCTCCGATTGTTTTGCACACATTTCAATCCATGAGGGCAGACTGCCGCGCAGATGCCGCAATTGTGCCCATGGTGATACTGAAAGTAATGCTCCTTTTTCCATTTATCGCAGACATGAACATCGAGAAGTTCTTCGCGGGGTATTCCCGGATACCAGAGAGCGCCCTTCAGCGCATCTGCCGGGCACGCAGCAACGCACCGGCCACATTTGCCGCAATGGCTTTGCTCGATCGGTGTAGCGCAGGGGAGTTCCATGTCGGTAAAAACCGTTCCCAGGCGGACCCATGGCCCGAACTCACGGGTAATGAGCTGGCAATGACGCCCGATCCAGCCCAAGCCTGCCCGTGTTGCCGCAGTCTTTTGCGGGAAGTCGCCTTTGAAATGTATTGGATCGGTACGTTCCGAAGCCCGCAGCGGCTGAGAGCGGAACCCCCTGGATTTGATTTCTGCCGACAACCGTTGAGAAACGTCATTGATACGGTTGTTCACCCGTGCATATTCATCGGCGTATGCCTGGTTCGGGCCGTTTTGGATAGTGGCCATTATGTGAGAGTCCATGGGAATAGCCCATGAAAGGGCGCGCGGAAATGGCTGGCCCTTTTCATCAGGTGGTGTGGCAAAATCGCGCAGATCCGCTACGCCCCAGAGTCTGATTGACTCTGTTTTCAGCCAATTGATCAGCCATGATGGGAACTGAGATGAAGGAATCGACAAATCATACCTCCTGATTATGGTATGGCAGTGACAACCGCAGTCTCACGAAAGACCTTCCATTCGTCACCATCTCTTCCTTGGCGGGGCAATGCCTTGCGACAATGCCCCGCCAAGCAGGCACCTCTGCGCCGCTTATTGTGCGAAGCGCGCCGCCATGCGCCGCTGCAACTCCTCTGTCGATACATCCTCAACATGGGTGGCCAGATTCCAGATATTGCCGAACCGGTCTTTCACAGCCGCCAGACGGTCGCCCCAGAACTGATCTGCCGGCTCCATGGTTGAGGTCGCCCCGGCCTTCAGGGCGCGTTGGTAGACGACATCCATGTCATCCACATACAGGTAGAACGCGCCTGGCATCGGCAAGCAATCTCCCCCCATCGGCTCGCCCAGCATGATGATGGAATCGCCGATCCAGATCTCGGCATGGGCGAGAGCGCCATTGGGCATCAGGATCAGTTCCTTCTCGCGGGCATCAAAAGCTACCTTCAGGAATTCGATCAACCCTACGGCGCCAGCGACTGTCAGAAAGGGGGTTACGGTGTGATATCCTGCGGGAATCGGTTTTGCGCTCATTTTCATTTCTCCTTTGCGAATGATTTATCGAGCATCAGCTCTCAAATCCCACAATACGGAACATTACTGTCAGAACCTGTCAGTAGTGCCGGGCAGCCCTTCATCTAACCCGGATCGCGCATGCCGATAACACTTTGCAGATAATGGGCAATACTGATGTCGCTGGTTGTCCGGAAATTCTCTTCCAGCAGGTCCAGTGCCTCAAAGCGGTCAAAGCGGAAGTTGCGGTAGGCATGGCGCAGTTCGCACCAGGCCAGCAAGGTCCATTTCCCGGTCCAGCCGATCATTCCCAGGGGCCAGATGGTTCGCTCGCTTTTCTCCTGTTTCTCATCCAGGTAGATCGCACGCACCTTGTGCCGTTGTTCGCAGGCCCGGCGCAGTTTACCGTGAACCTCGCGCAGTCCATCGTCGCTCTCCAGTATCGGTATCCGGTACGGTTGCTGTTCCGCATGCTGCTTTAAATGTTCAGTCAGAATGGAGCGGATCTTCAGTTCCGCACTTCGTGCTCCCTTTGCCAGATCCTGATCAGTAAACGCCTGCACCATGCGGTTTCCAACTAGCAATGCCTGCAATTCATCGGGGGTGAAAACGAGCGGCGGCAGGTGATTGGCGGGACGGATCATGTACCCGACCCCGGGCTCGCCTTCCACCGGTACGCCGGAAAGGACAAGGGCCTGCACGTCCCGGTAGACAGTGCGAACCGAAACACCCATGGCTTCGGCAATCGCCTCCGCCGTGATGGCGGTGCGCCGGGAGCGGAGCAGCAGCACCAGTTGAAACAGCCGTTCAGACTTGTTCATGGAAATGTCCTGTCTAATGCGTTTCCGGGCAATTCCCGATCATCGCCGAGGAGCCGTTCGCAATATCGCAATCATCAAGGAGATAGGCAGCCAGCTTCCCGGAACAGCAAACAATCCGGTTTCTTTCGTGAAACTGGCTCCGCTCAACCTGGCTGTTTTCAAACCAAACCATACCGCAATAGCAACACCTACCAACCGGCAGCAAGAGCGAGGGGAGTAATACCAAACGCAGAAAGCACGCCATAAAACGACAATAAAATCATGGCAGCTGGCAGTATGGTTACTTTGCTGCGGCTAACCAGTCTGTCTCTGCTCTGAAAATAGCCAAGGGCAAGGAGCGCAAAGAATAGGACGAACACCCATGATGGCGTCCGTCTCGGTATTTCGACAAGCAAGACTTCTCCTTTTTGATGGCTACGGCTCGGCACATGACCCGCCCGCCCAGCTTCTTCGGGCGGTCGGCGTCCATGTGTCTGGTTGGGAAATCCTTTATTCGCTAAACGTCCTGTATGCTCTCCTGTATCTTCTTGCCAAACTCTGCTGGCACCTCAAACAAAGTTCTCAGGAAGACCAGATTACTGCCGACAACCTTCTTGATGTCTCTGGCATTGAGTGGCTTCAACCTTCTATAATCAAGCAGCTTCTTTCGGTAAGCGTCTTCAGGCACACCGTCATATTCCACTTTTTCCACCCCACGAGGGGCTATCCCCGTTCCGACAATCCCAACGCCGTTTTCGTATAGGAAAACAACATCTCCTTCCTTGATCCTTTCGATTTGAAATTTCCATGGGTCGCAAAACGCAGCGGCTACCCCGTTCGTCACCATATCGCGATGGGTGGCTATGTCATGTCGCTTGTTAGTGTTAAGGACGAAAAACCGTGAGCCGCTGGCGAGTTCTTCATCATGGTCAGTCTCCGGTGGGGTGTTCTGCTTTTCCTCATACAATGCCAACGCTGCATCTACGCCGTCTTTGATCATCTCCGTCAGTAACAACTGTCGGGTAACATCGAGCGACGATGAAAGCTCATCGAGAAGGGCCACATATGAGACTGGTATCCTGGCGGTGATTGCCTCCATCTTTTCGTCCTGCTGCTGCCGTAGGGTAATGAGTTCGCTGACGCGTGCCATAATTTCTCTCCTTCAGGTTGTAGGTAATTGCTATGCATAGAGAGAATATTACCAGAATCATTTATTGTCAAGTATAAATTCTACAAAGATTCTGTATGGAATATAAAATAATCTGAAATACATTTGGAAGGATTCTGGGCAGGCAGTACAAGCCCGGAGTTGTCCCCGCCCTTGTACCACACCCTGAAATATTAGAATACACAATATTTCGGACATCCGAAGTTTTGTTACTCTCTGATATCATTGAGTTAACAGGCGAAGTTTTATTTTCAACGCCAACATGAAAATGGGTGAGTAACAACGTCACTCACCCCGCCACTGACGGTGCGCACCCGCCAGTTCAGCTATAAACAGCCGTCAGATCCGCCGTTCCAGATTTTCGGGATAGGGATACTGTCAATTTTGTACCTTCATTTTTCCGTGATCTTATTTTTTGCCGGTTTTCTTCAAATTTTCCATGACACGAAATTCGACAATCTTCCGGATCAGTTCGAGTGGCAAAGGCTTGTCAATCGGGAATTGTATCGAGCCTTTCGCTTGCTTATAACCTTTGAGTTCATCTGCGAATGCCGCTATGCCACTGGGAGTTGGGTAGAAGCCGATATGATTCTTGAGAGCCGCGAAATGCACCAGATTGCCATTAAGGTAAAAGGTTGGAATCTGATAACTGATCTTCTCCATCGCCAGAGGTGCTGCCAGCTGGATTGTTGATCGCATTATCGACAGAATGGCCTGAATCTCCTTTGGGAATCCTTGTAAGTACTGATCAATCGATGAAATGCCGGAGTTCGGTTTATTCATGCTGATTCTCCTTTAGCGATACATTGACGCTTTCTGCTTCAACACGTCCATCACTAGTTTTTGCCGTAACCCGGCATCTGCCGGTTTAGTCATCTCCATGTTCAGGGCAAAAAACCAGACGTTTCCGTTTGTCTCCAGATACCCCACGTACCAGCCGATCTGCGGCGCAGCCTGATTGCCGTAACCGGCCCAGCCGGTTTTGGCGCGCAGTGTGTACGCCGGGGTCTGCTCGACGATCATGATCCGCTGCAACAGTTCGTAAGAAGAGGATTTGAAGGGGAGTTCCCGGCGATAGAGCCGCTTCAGGAACGCGACCTGTTCCAGGGCGCTGATCCGCAGATCTCCCTCCAGCCAGAAGCTGGTCGGCTCGGGTCCCGGCTTGGCATTGCCATAGCCGATCCGGGCAAGTTGGCTTTCATACCTGGCCGCGCCGATGCACCGGGCCAGCTCTTGATAAAACCAGACGCACGAAGATTTGAAGGCACTCTCCAGGGTCTGGTCCTTGTTCCAGGCCGCCACTGACCTGTTCGTGCCGTCCCATTTCAGGGTGTCGTTTTCTTTGATCACCGCTGCGTCGAGGGCAATCAGGGTGTTGGGGATCTTGAAGGTGGAGGCGGGGAGCAACGGCGTTGCGGCGCGTGCGTCGTTATGCGTGTAGTTGGTGACGCCATCCAGCAAGGAGAGGACCAGTGTGCCGTTGACATTATTCTCCCTGAACAACGCCGCCAATTGGGCGTCTTCGGCAAGGGCGGAGGAGGCTGACAGGGCAAACAGGAGTATGAAGATGGAGAGATGGCGCCACATTACAGCCCCCCTTTAATTCCACTGGTAAACAGCACGCCGATATCCAGCCAGATCCCCTCTGCGGTCGCCAGTCCGGCCACCTCCTGCAGATGCTCCTGTCTGAAACGCTCCAGGGCGTCCGGTTGCAGCTGCTTGAGCATGCCGCGAAAGCCGGCGTTTCAGATCAGATCCCACCACTCACTGGCATCGGCAAGATAGAACCCCATATTCTTCTGCTCCACCCGGATCTCCGTCAACCCCGCTCGCTCGTAAAGCTCCCGGCACCCCGTCTCGGTGGCGATCCGTTTCCAGGTCTGGGGCGGCAGCTGTACGCCGTAATCGATCAGCCGCCCGATCATCAGCTCTCGGAGCGGATTGAAGTAGCTCTCCTGAAAATTGCAGATGGCAACCGTGCCGCCGTCCCGCACCAGAGCGGCGATCCGGGCCAGCTGGCGGTCCATGTCCTCCACGAAAAAGATGCCGAAACCGCAGGTTGCCACATCAAAACCGGCCTCGTAAGCGCGATAACCTGCATGTCCATTTCGACGAATTCGACGTTGCCGATTCCCTGCTGCGCCCCCTTGTTACGGGCCTGCGCCAGCATCCCGGCTGAGAAGTCGATCCCCAGCACCGATCCCTTCGGCAGTTTGTCGGCCAGCGCCAGGGCCACGTTGCCGGTGCCGGTGGCGATATCGATAACCCGTTCATTGCCGCACAGGTTCAGGGATGCGACCATCTCGCGGGCGCTGGCCGGAAAAAACCGTAGCGCCGGGGAGTCGTAGTCGGCGGAGACGGTGTTGAAGGTTTCTCTGATGATGGCGGTGAGTTGAGTATTTTTCACAATTTTGTCTTTTCGTTCGTCCAGTTCAACAGTTGTTGGCGTGCAACCGTTTCCGCTCCTGCGCGAACGCCCACCCATGGAGCGCAGGGCCGCCTTTCAGGAGCCCTAGGACATATAACTCTGCTTGTTATTTTTCTATTGAAACAATTAGCATAATAACAAGCACCGTTATACCCAGATGTCGATTTGCTCTCGCCATTCTTAGAAGCCTCTTTTTACCGGCAAAAATGTGATTCTAAGGGCATAAGCAGAGCCATTTCTGCTCATTTACTCTGATATTTCATGAGGTTAGCTTGGTCCGCCCCCACGTAGTGATTGTCCCATTTCCCTTGTCATTGCCGATAGCCATATGTTCCGTGATGCCTTCCCTGAAACAGCGGCACGCCGACGCAGCCGGAGGGTGATCCCGGCTGCAGCGTCAGGCGGCCCTCTCAGCCAGGGCGGTTGCCAGTCCGAGCAACCGCTCCCTCTGTGCCAGTCCATCCATAAAGCGTTGCGGGATGCCGGGCAGACCAACCTGCGCCCCCACCAGCGCGCCGGTCAGCATGGCACGGGCCATGTTCTGCCCGCCGCCGTTGATGGCATGCAGCACGGCCGCTTCGAAATCGTCGTGGAAGCGGGCCGCCAGATAATAGATCGCCGGCAGCTGGTGGTAAATGGCGCAGGGCATGCCATACACCAGCGAAACCTTCCAGGCCGGCTCGATGCGCACATCCGGGTCCGCTGCCGCAGTCGCCATGTAAGACGGCGTCAGCAGGGCATCGGGAGACGCAAACATGCCTGCGCGGGGCGGATCGGGATCACCTGGACGGGGGGGCTGCAGATTAGCGCTGGTTATGTGGTGAAACGGCAGCTCCCCCTTGTTGACCAGCCGCATCAGCTTGCCGGACAGGTGACCGTTCAGGTCGTGACCCTGCACCAAAAGCCCCAGCACCGCTCCGTAGGCCACGGTCATGGCGACGATGGCCGGGTCGGTCTGGGTCAGCACGGTATTGGTTGCAATGGTTTCGGCCAGGCGGGCTGGTTCGCGGGCATAGCGCACCGCCAGTGCCAGGGTGCGTTCGATGGCTTCCGTATCGTCGGCATGGCCGCCGGTCCGCCCCCAGGGCAGCTGCTGTCGGACCCGCTGCCGCCAGAGTTCGCGGATCGACTGGCTGGTATAACCGCCCGGCCCGGAAACCGGGCTGCCGTTCAGAAACGGCAGCAGTTCCGTGTCCAGCAGGCGGCAGAAATCGGCCTCATCGTAGCCTCCCCGCTCCACCAGAGACCCGAGCAGGAGCTCAAGGATAAAACCGGCCTGTGACAGTTCACCGGCCTTGAGACCATCGTGGTATCGCCCCGGTTTGGGGTCCGTGTAGTCGGTGATCCACGGCCCGTAATCGCGGCGCAATTCGTCGAGATCATAGTACCAATGCGGACCGAGCCCCATGGCATCACCGATGAAGGCGCCCATGATGGCGCCCGCGGCTCTGTCCCGAATAGTTGTCGTTTGCATGGCATCCTCCTCAACCGGCACTATCGCCGGCTTAGCTTATCAGCCGGGCCACGAAGAACAGCTCTATATCGATCCGGTCGTGCACCAGGTGCATACCCAGCTTCTCGAACAGCTTCCCCGAACCGTAGGCGACATTCCAGTCGGTCCGGTCTAAGGCGAACAGCGCCTGGGCCTTGATGCTGCCATCTTCCTGCGGCATCACCGTTGCCGGCAGGGTGAGCGACCGGGTAACCCCCTTGATGGTCAGCTCTCCCCGCACCAGGTGATCGGGCGTGCCGGGCGACGCCTCCGGAATCGGCTCCCACCCCTTGAGGACCATGGTGGCCACCGGGTAGCGGGCAACGTCGAAGAAGTCTTCTGACTTCAGGTGGTTGACGAGCATCTGCCGGTAGCCCTTGTCCTCCAGGTCCAGGTTGGTAATGCCGGTCATGTCCAGGGTGACGCTCCCCTGTCGCAGCCCGCCGCCGGCGATGACCAGCTCCCCACCCTGCAGCGGAACACGGCCGTAGTGCCGGTTGTTGATATTGCGGCCGGTCCATTCCAGCAGCGATGCCTTAGCATCGATCCGGTAGGTGCCGTCCAGGAGCCGCGGCTCACGTAGCGGCTCGCCGGCCTGCGCCAGCGGGTAGCCGGCAGCGCACCAGCCGGCCAGGCCACCCTCCAGGATGCGCACCTCGCGGTAGCCGGCGGCCACCAGCTTGTCACGGGCCATGGTGGCTGCCCTGGTCTTGCCGGTGGCATCGTAGATAACCAGTGGCAGGAACCGGTCCGGCGCCAGCTCGGCCATCCGGTCCAGAAACACCATCTCATAGACGCAGGCATTCAGCGCCCCGGGAAGATGGGTGTCGGCATACTCCTCCGGGGGCAGGATATCTATAATGAGCAGCGGCACGCCGGCATCGAGCTGGAGCTGCAGTTCGGAGCAATTGATGGTTACATTCATGGCCGTCTCCTTTCGTTACCTTTTGGAATTATTCTACACCCACGGCAACTCGACCGCCCTTACATTTATCTATTGCGTCCTCCGGCTCCCCGCATTCAAGCCTGGAATTCCCTGCAGACACCTGACCTGGAATGTGAAGTCGGTCGTCAATAGTAGACACCAAACTGTTCATGCTGCCTTCAGATTTTCATAGAATTGACGTTCAAAGACAGCCGCAGAAAGATAACTAACCTCGAATGGTAATAATGTCATTTGTAATTCTCCCGAAAAATGTCAGCTTGCACCGTTCTTCCGAACTAACCCCACTTATCCTGTTTCTCAGGATCATCTGACAAGGAATCTGCCGGCAATGGTCGATTACCAAAACAATTTAACCACCAAACGACCAAAGGGAGCACCATCCAGGTACATTTTGCTTCTATTCCCCTCATAAAAAACAAACTCCCTGGCAAAGGCATACCCACCGGAAATTCCCAGCCTGATAAAAGGAAACAGCTGGATTTCAGCGCCAGTCAACACCCGGTAGTCCCTGTAACTTATGATATCAGCCCCGACGGAGGTATCGTGGAGTCGATACTCGCCTCTGGAAAACTCGCCCGCCACAAAAACTTCTGTTTTCCTGTCCGGTTTGTAAATAACACCGGTGCGTGGGAATCCAAGGGCGAGAGCCCATTGTTCCGCGGGAAAATACAGAACCCCGATCACTGGCAATACCGGAATAGAATGGTTCTGTCCGGTATAGGCAACCCCGCCAATAAAGGATAACTTCGGAGACATTTGATACGTTGCATGAAATGCAACCGGCAGCCTGATGTCGTTCGTATTCAGAGAGACAAAGTCACTGCTGACCCCTGGTGAAGCCCTGAAACCCAGCGTAAGACTGTCGCTTGAGTGATATTCACCGCCCAGATTTAACGAGAGTGTCTGCAATGACCCGGGCAAGCGTGCAGTCTCAGGGGCGTCAATTTCCCTGAGCGAATAGTTCACTCCTGTGGAAAGCTCAACTTTCGGATTAATCCTGAACCGTTTGGTAAAACCGGCTTTCACCTCTACCATACTGAGGTCACTGCCAGCACCCCGGATTGCACTGCCAGGGAGCCAGGTAGTCTCGACCGAGGTTTCCCATAACGATTTCTGCGGCCGTTTAGCTATGGAAAGGACATCACCATTCTGTTCTTCAGCCTCGTCTATTTTCTGGGCCAGAGAATACGATGAGACAAGAACAGCAAAAATGCAGCAGAATGCGGAAACCGAAAGTTTTATTTTCATTGAAGTTACCCTTCCTGATCCGATTTTTTGCATGGGTGTATGGGTCTAAAAATATCACTTTTTCAATCTTTCCCGCAAAAACTAACTTTTCAGGTAGACACCGCATCCTTTGCGCGTCCTTAGTTCACAGTTTTGCCTTATTCGCATCACGGGCTGGCAGTTGCCCCGCCAGCCCGGCTTTTTCGGGCAGGCGGTGTCTGTCTGGTTGGGAATCGCATGCTGTTGTCAGTTCCTGCAATTTGCAGACGGTATTCCAGTTGCGATCAGTAATGGGGACACCAAGCAGCCTCTCGCTGCTGGAGGCGAGTTTGGACCTTCCAACACCTTCCGGCGCGTGCAGATAGAAGAATCTGCCGATTAGCTGAAATCGCTCACTATCTTTCTTCAGGTTTTCAAGCTTCGTCAGATCAGGCGCCTGGGGAGTGGACGACAGAAATCCAATGTGGAGTAAATTAGGAGTTGATTCTGCTTCCGGGAATGGGTTGCTTCGCATCGCCGATTCAAGATCGGTCAAAGTAATGACGAGTATATGCGGCTCGAAGCCGAACCGTTTCAATATTTCCACTCCGATCTTTTTGGCCAGATTCGTGAGATCCGTGTGTCTATGCCGGAATATGACGTTGCCGCTTTGACAGCCGGTTTTGACGCTCTCTGCTCCCAATTCCTCAAAAACGGCTGTAAGCTGCTTCATGGGCAGTAGATTTTTTCCACCCACGTTGACACCTCTTAGAAGAGCTATGCACGTATCCATCTGTACTGGCGAGGTCACTGTTTCCTCTCTCATGCCGCACCTATATAACTTCAAGCTGGGGGTTAAGACTTTTGTGCAACAACATAAACATGCTTTTCCGGGAACTGGTCCAACTCCAAATGCATTACGGCCAGCCCGTTGTTTATCAGCGCCGTCAGATTGCCATTTATGCCAATCGAGCTGTAGTAGAACTCATCCTCATGCCACCGGTCGGTATGCTCACCGTTCGTATTGCCAAATGTATAGTTTGGGGTTGAGCTTGTTTTGAAGTGCGCTTCACGGTTCCTTCCTTGTAATCAGCTTCAACCGGGAGATATTCTTTTTGTCAAAAGAATACAGCTCAGTGATGCCCTGTTTTTCCATCACAGCCGCAATGTAGCCGTCGATGAAGTCGATATTCTGGCCTTCGTAGTATTCGAGTGCCCGCGACACAAGGCCTCCGTTCAGCACTTCGAGGCCGGGAGTTGCCAGTATGCCTCGAATCAAAGGCGCCACAGAAACGGCCGTCAGCTTGTAGGATGACTCAAGCACCCAGACAACCTCGGCTATGACCATTTCGTTGGTCACCAGTTGCACCGTGCCGTCAGAGGCCGAGTCAAGCAGCTTCTCGACCCGGTCGGCCTTATGTTTGTCGTCGTTGGTAAGATAGCGAATGAACAAGTTGGTATCAACAAAACAGCGGCTCACGACATCTCCTCACGTACCCGCTTGGCGACCGCTTTCTTGGCCGTGGCACGTTCCTCGATGAAGTCACTTTTCCCGGCAGACTGTACGGCGCCTCGTAGCTCACGCAAAGACCTGACCGGCACCAGCACCGCACGATTTCCCTCAATGACAAAGTCAACCTTGTCGTTGATCCTGATATTGAGCAGGGTACGAATATCCTTGGGGATGGTGATTTGCCCCTTCGAAGTTACGGTAGACAGCATATTCCTTACCTCCAATGCAATTTCTTACTTTTTATTGTAAGTATTATTATCGGCGAGTCAATGGGAAATCGTGGGATGAGTCAGGTTTTGGGCGGAAAGCAGGGTCTGGAGCGGATTAACAGCGTCCCTCTAGGACCCTCTATTACTCCTTGCGTCGCTCCTGCAACATCTTGGCAATCTCCTCTTCGCCGAGGGGGGCCTGCCGCTTCACCCGCAAGCTCTCAGCCAAATCCCGAGCAAAATCCCGCTGCAGGTAAGCGTTGATCGCCGCCGTCAGGAGCATGGCAATGATCGCACCGAGCATGGCCAACGCCATGTCCTTGTGGGCGTCCCACACATCCCCCTGTGTCCCTAGGTATGCCACCCCGAGGTCGCCACCAAACAGTTCCGCCGCCCCCCATTCGAATAACTCGAATAGCATGGACGTAGCCATCGTCACGTCAAGGGGCAGGTAATAGCCCCACACACCACGCACATCCGCCACCCGAAGAAAGACCTCGCGGATCGGATAGGCGAGAAGAACACCGAAAGAAAAGTGAGCGAGCCGGTCGAAGTGGTTGCGTTCAAGGCCAAAGAGCCCGTTGAGGGTGGAACCGGTCAGGTTGCTGAACCATGCATCATAGGGGACCTTGGCGTATGTGTAGTGGGCGCCTACCTCATGGAGGCAGAGAAAAATGAAGATGGCTGTATAGGAAATGCGCGAGAGTGGGAGCTTCTTTCGGGACAGAACCAGCACCGGCACGATGAAGATGACGAGGGCGTTCTCCAACGCCCAGTCCTTGCGGTCGAGAGGTGCTATGGCAAGGGCCGCCCAGACCAGCAGAAAAAGCGCACCGAGCACTAGGAACCAGCGGCGGGTTTTCTCTCCAACTTCCATGATTTTCTCCCTAAATAATACACTCACGGCAGAACGGCCGGCGCCAGTATCTGCAATAGTGTATTCTTGTGCTTAATCTGGTTCGGCCGTCTCTGGTACCCAGAATTCCCCCTGATTGCAGGTCTGGTTTGTGATATCTGGAGGGACGCTGTTATTAATTTTTCTAATTCAGCCTATAGATAAATAGATAACACCGTCTCTCTTTCCGTCCCCGGAGCTTTTCCGCGCCACCCAAAAAACAAACAACGTCCCGTTTTCATGTTTCCCAATAGAAAAATAGATAACAGCGTCCCTCTAGGACCCCCCGTAGAGGTGGACGGCAACCGCTATTCCGTGCCGTCACGATATTGCAGCCAGTGCGTGACCGTTGCCTTTCATCCCGAGAAGATCGAAGTAATCGTCAACTCTCAT
>Ga0209212_1001377_pt1 | contig 39971 bp, 41 predicted proteins | sample RifGroC2_FD_183996 | JGI IMG/M metagenome (GOLD analysis project Ga0209212, IMG submission 183996) | Groundwater microbial communities from Rifle, Colorado, USA - Groundwater C2 (SPAdes) (version 2) | ecosystem: Environmental > Aquatic > Deep subsurface > Groundwater | place: Rifle, Colorado... | reverse complement strand
CAACATATTTTTCAGAATCAATACCGCCATAGGTACTTTTTCTTCTGTCTGCATAAGGCGGTGAAGTTACAATTAAATCAATTGAATCGTTGCCTATTTCTTTAAGCACTTCGCGCGAATCCCCTAGTAGTATTTTTGTTGTTATGTTAAACATGGTTTTATATTACCATTTTTATGTGTGTCTATAAAATTATTATACCATAAGGATATTAGAAAGCAGTTTTTACTTTAAGTACTCCGGATGATAAAGCTTGAGCCAGTCAAAAAATTGCTTCATCGCATAGGGCGCGCCGATGGTGTTGCCGGCGGGTCCTTTTTCTAGAACTGCGGCAAAAGCGTACTTGGGATTTTCATACGGATAAAAGCCGATAATCCAAGAGTGGCTGAAATTTTTCTTCCCCCCCACTTCGGCCGTGCCTGTTTTGGCGGCGATTTTTAGATCGGGATAACTCAAACCCTGCGCCGTCCCTTCCGTTACCGCCATCCTCATCCCCTCTTTGACAATCTTGAAATACTCCTCGGGAATACCCGCATTTTTTTGCGGAACTTCCGGATAAAAGTTTTCATTTTTTATCAAACGCGGAACGACAACCTTGCCGTTATTGGCTATGGAAGCGGCATAGACAGCCATTTCTATGGGCGTGGTTAAAAAATATCCCTGGCCGATGGCGCTGATATAAGTGTCGCCCACTCTCCAAATGGGATCATCGGGATTATTTTTTTCCTTGACCTGCGGATTGGGAACTGTCCCTTCCGCTTCTCCATCCAAATCAATTCCGGTCTTTTTTCCGAAGCCGAAATTTTTGGCGTATTCGTATATTTTATTTATCCCCAAGCCTCTTACATCTTCAAACCCTCCGCCTATTTCATAAAAATAAACATCAGAAGATATGGCCAAGGCATGCCTCATATCCACCCAGCCGTGCGCTTTCCAATCTTTAAAAATGGATTTTTTGTCGGGAAAAAACGGGTTGGGTATGGAAATGCTACCGGTACTCAATATCTTTTTCTCCGGCGAAATTATCCCCTCGCTTAAAGCCGCCAGCGCCACAAATGGCTTTACGACGGAACCGGGAGCGTACAACCCGGAAATGGCTCTATTAAGAAAAGGTTTGTTTTTGTCGTTAATATAACCGTTTATCAAACTCGCCGGGCCTCCTTCAGAAAGAACTTTAGAGCTGTACTCCGGAACACTGGCCATCGCTAAAATATTTCCGCTCGCGACATCTATAACAACAGCCGCTCCGCCTTCAAAATTTCTTTCTTTTATAACTGATTCCATTGCCGTATAGAGATAAGACTGAACTTTGGAGTCTATCGTCAATGTCAGATTTTGGCCGTTCTGCGGAAGGACTTGGACGCTTTCTGAAACCGGATTGCCTTGAGAATCTCTTTCCGTGAGCTTCACTCCCAAAATTCCCCTTAAAATTTCGTCATATTTCCCTTCTATGCCGTCTTTGCCTATCATGTTTTCCGAAGGCGTGTCCGGATTTTTCTTAAAATCCTCTTTTGAAGGAAGCCCTGTGTAGCCCAAAATGTGTCCCAAACCAGGAAGGTCGGCGTACATCCGCCCTTCTTCTCCGTTCCAAACTAAAGGCATCCCACTGCTATCATATATGGCTCCTCTTAAAGGTGTGATGTTTTCTTTTTTAAAACTGTTTCTTTCGGATCTCGCGGTAAATTTTTCCCCTTGGAAAATCTGCAGAAAAAATATTCTGGAAACAAAAAACAAGCCGAAAAATCCGATAAGCGCTCCCATATAAACAAAAGTTTTTTTGCCTATCGGCTTTTCCAACCTTCCTTCAAATTGGCTAGTGTCAAAACCGGAAATGTTTTTTGAATCCAAAAAAATCTCATCCGGATATATTTTATGGTCGTATTTTTTTCTCCTGAACATTGTTTCATTATAAAATCTTTACCTTGCTTTTGGCAAATGACAAACCAAATGTCAAGGCGAAACCTTGCCATTTGGAGACCTTGCTATTTGGACATTGCCATTTATTTTCATAAACTTAAACTCTTCAACACAGATGAAAAACCTTCTGCGCAAAGATTACCCCCGCTTATCGTTACATTTTGTGGATTACGAAGTGTGTAGCAGTTTAGATACTTTTCTAAATTTGATACTGCGTTAAACCAAAGACTCTCACTCCGCATAATTATGATTACTGCATCACGAGCGATTGCTTTTTCTATCAGAGATATAGTGTATTTCTGCGATGATAAGACATTGTTGTTTCTTTTATATTTTTTAGATCTATACGGAAAATATTCAACTAGAAATATTTTTTTGGATAAATCTTGAGCGTTCATTCTTGTGGCGAGCATTAAAGGGTTAAATTTTTGGCTAAACCATTCATATCCAGAAGGTGTTCCTTGGAGCGACTGGTCTAGAACATAAAATGGATAATCGTAAAACTGATGACGTAAATTTGCTCGTGCAATTTCACGAAATCGAGAAATTCTCAGGCTATTTGATTCATCAGCGGAATATCCTGGATTAAGGTTAAGAAATACTACTGGCGATTCCGGATCTCCTATGTATGGCGATGGCATTTCATCAAGGATTATTTCAAATGGAGTACTGCGCTGGCGACTATTGAATACATCAATTGACTCCCTGTCGCAAGGGAGAATAAAAGGAGGGTTGTCTGATAATTGTAACCATGGATTTTCCATATTGTTTTTATTGTATTTCACAAGGTTATTATGGATAATCGTAGCAAGATTCGGTATTTGTGGATGTGCATCGCCCAATGCGTTGCATGGTCGTTTTTATTCCCTTGAAAAATCCATGTTTGTTTAAAGCAACAATAGCGTAATCAGAACAGGTGGGATAAAATCTGCAGATGATGTGATTTTTCTTGTTATAGTAACAACCGAGTCTTTTTTTCCAAAGATTATTTATCAACCATACCGTCAATTTGACAAACAAAACATTATTTTTTCTCATAGTAAATAATCGTTTCTGTGTAGTTGTTTGATCCGCATATAGGGCATTTTCTTAATTCTTCCAAGGTGTCTTTTTTGGCTTGCATATTTCTTCTAGTTTGGTCAGTAACTCCTGCAAGGAAAGGACTTTCTCTTGAGTCTTGACTGCAACAGCAAGCATGAGGAGAGAGTTTCGTTTCTCTCTCAACTAAAGAATGCCAAACTTTGTTACATTCATTGCAAACCCTTTTGTATTCGGCTACATGAAGTTTGGGGTTGAGTTTAGGATTATCCATACAAAGATATTTTAACATAAGTCAAATAAGTACGCTACGCAAATTTACCACATATTTCATCTTTTGCATTTATAAAATCTTTATCTTGCTTTTGGCAAATGACAAATCAATGTCAAGGCGAGACCTTGCCATTTGGATTTATGTTTTTTTAAAATTATTTATAAATATCCTTTCTGTTTTTTATTGAGTGTAGAACGACATCTTTACCGGCAATATCATAGCGAATTCTGTAATCTCCAAACCTTATTCTCCATTGACCGCACCCTTTTTCAACATCAACCAATTTCTTAATATTTTTTATTTGTTTAGCGTTGAACGGGTCTTCTTGCAATATCTTACTTGCCATTTCTATAACTTCAATAATCTTTTTATCTTTTTTACGCAACTTTTTTGCATCTCTATCAAAAGCGGAGGAATATGAAACGTTAAAATAAGACATTTTGAAAATTCAGGTTGGGTTATTTTTTAGCCATTTTCAGTTCGCCGATTAATTTGTTTATCGGTTTTGTTCTGCCAGCCTTAAATTCTGCAAATGATTCCCTTATTTGTTTATTCAAGTTTTCATTCCGTGCGTCCAAATAATCCTCAAATTCGTCTATATCCATAATCCCCGCCACGGGATAGCCGTCTTTTTCCAAAACATAGTACTCCTTGTTCAATCTGACTTTTTTAATTATACTGCCGAGATTTATTCTCGCTTTTGTAATTGGCATTTTAGTAATCATATATTTATTTTAATCAAGATTGATTAATGTTAATCATTATAACTGATTTATTTAAAAATACAAACTATGCTTAATTAAAAACCTTTATCTTGCTTTTGATAAATGACGAAACATAAAGGATGAGCAAGGACGACAAGGTGAGAAAGCCGAATCCGCGCCAGAAAGAAATTTCCGGCAAGGAATAAAACGAATCCGCCACAAGCGCCAGCGCCGCCCCTTCCCAATAATTTTCAAAAAGGATAATAAAAACGACAACAGCCGCGACCGTGAAATACCACGGCGCCCAAAAAAACAGGCAGAAAACAAAAATATCGGCTATTATTCTCGCGCGCATATTATTTCTCTATGCCGATTTTTTGAAGTTCGTTCAAATTAACCGGCATTCTAAAAATAATTTTTTGGAAAGGGTTGAGCGCGTCGGCTTCTATCTTGTCGGCCGTTCCCAGCAAATAATGAGAAGTCCCTTCCGTGTTTATTTTATCGCCGGAATTTATTTTGACCGAGCTGGGAATTTTGACCTCAATATTGCCCCCACCCAAACCCAAACCGATGGCGGAAATTTTGGCGTTTTCCATTATTAAATTCGTTTCTTCTCCGGGGTATGACACCAACTTAATCTTGCTGGCAGAAGGGAACACTTCAACCACGCGGCCAATCAAAACACTGCCATAAGCTACCGCTCTCATTCCATTTTTTACTCCGTTATCCGAACCGGCATCCACCATAATCATATCATACGGCGATTGCGGCGGCCTGGAGATGATTGAACCGAGAATATAACTTTTTTTATCCGGCCGGGAAAGCATAATTTTCAGTTCTTCATTTTCTTTTTTAGCCGATTCAAGCAAAATTATTTCATTTTCCAATTCAATATTTTTTTCTCTCAAAGAATTTAATTCTTCATCCAAGGATTGTTTGTTTCTAAACAAGAAAAAAAAGTCGTTTTTCTTTTCCGCCGCGAAACGAGAAAACTTGAAAATCGGACTTGTGGCGCTGACAATCGTTTTTACCGCAAAACCTCTCACTTCTCCGTTGGTTGCGCCAAGCAAGGCGAAAACCGCAAAAATGAAAATCCATGTTTTCCTTATTTTTTGTCTGTCTCTATTTTGGGGGTATATCTTCGTCATGTTGGATTAAAACTTCGCTCATTTTGTCCAAGTCCTCAAGAATTATGCCTGTTCCGCGCACTACCGCCGTAAGAGGGTCTTCAGCCACGTAAACGGGAATTTTTATTTCGGATTCAAACATTTGGGCCAAGCCTTTAAGCAACGCGCCTCCGCCGGTCATAACGATGCCTCGATGCATTATGTCCGACACCAATTCCGGAGGAGTTTCCTCTATGACTTCTTTGGTGGCGGAGATAAGCGCTTTGACTGATTTTATTATGGCTTCCCTAATATCGGAGTCGGTGACTATCACTTCCCGCGGAAGGCCGGTAATCATATCTCGGCCCCTTATCGCGGCTTCCAATCCTTCTCCGTTTTTAATCACCGAACCGATGGACATTTTCACGTCTTCGGCCGTCTTTTCACCGAGCAACAATTTGAATTCGTCCTTGGCGTATTGAATTATGTCTTGATTCAACTTGTCTCCGGCTATCCTCATATTTTTAGCCGAGACTATTCCGCTCAACGAAATGACGGCAATGTCGGTTGTCCCTCCTCCGATATCCACTATCATATTGCCAACCGGCTCATGCACCGGCAGCCTCACACCGATAGCGGCCGCCATCGGCTCCTCCACGATGAAAACTTCTCCCGCGCCGGAATTTTTGGCCGCATCCCGGACGGCTCTCACTTCCACATTGGTTATGCCGGAAGGCACGCCGATGACGATAGTCGGCCTTGATAAAAATGAGTGTTTGTTTTTGACGACCCGGCGGATAAAATAAGACAGCATTTCTTGTGCCACTTCAAAATCGGAAATGACGCCGTCAATAAGCGGCCTGACGGCGCTGATGTGGCTGGGCGTCCGGCCGAGCATTCTTTTGGCTTCGTTGCCTATGGCCACCACTTGGCCGGTTTTCTGGTTTATCGCCACCACCGACGGTTCGTTTATCACGATTCCTCCGCCGCGGACATAGACAAGCGTGTTGGCCGTGCCCAAGTCAATGCCGATACTGCTGGAAAACATTTTTTTTAATTTGCCGAACATATTTTTAATTTATAAATAACCTTTGGTTAAGTTTTACGTTTGAATTAAGCAAAAATTTATTTGACATTGTTTTACAACTTGATATTATAGCATTGTAGTCACGATTAAAAGCCCCCTATGAGGTCCCGTCCTTATGGGGTTCTTTTTTTATATATTCAAGTTTTTTGCGCAAATCGCTCACAAAAGATATTTTATTGCCGGCAATTTTAGTTAAAAGGGATGAACAGTTATGCGTAGATGGGGCCAACACTTTTAATAATTTATTATTGATATCTAAATTTTTATCATTTTCCAAAACAGGCTTAAATATAAGAACAAACCCGACAGTTTGAAGAAAATTATATAACTCTTGATTCGCCGGCAGAAAACCCATAAACATATAGGCTTTCTCTATAGCGTATTTTTCTCTAAGATAAATTCTGAATTTTTTATAATCCAGTTTCCAACCAAGCTCTTGAATAGCTAAGTATAAATTCTGTCCGTCTATAAAAGCGTAGTTATTTGATTTTTTCTTCATATTCTAAAGACTTCGGCGAAAAATTTAATCAGTAAATTTAAAGGTAGAGAGAACTTGGTTGAAAATTTCTTCCTGTTTTCCGCCGTCTATATAGTCGCTTTGTTTAAGCAAGTCGGTTGAGTAAGAAGCGTTTAGAAACCATCTTTCAATTAAAAAAATATTCTGACTGTCTTTGTTTTTAATGCAGTAATACTCAACTCCCTCTCCCTCAGCCCCTGTTTCATATTTTACTCCTTTTATATTTTTAAATTCAAAAGAAACTCCAATGGATTTTAAACCTAATCCTGTTTCCAACCAATTACACCCCCTCTCGTTTTCTCTTTTAAAAACAATGGATATGTCGTTCGCTAATCCTAAGTCTGAACCGTCTTTCGCGCTGTATTTATGAAAATTATTTAGCGTGTGAGACAGTGTGTTAGCATTTTTATCTAATTGAAAGATGTTTGCCGGGTATTTTACTTCAAATCCATATTTTTCGTTATAATATGTTTTCCAATTAATTATTTCGTCTGATTGCTTGGCTTGAGAAGAAATATTGCTTGCTATAGATGAAGCTACTTGCTGTTGTGCTTCTGACACAGGTAATTGTGGCTGTTCATTATCATCAAGAACAGTCGTTTTTTTTACAAGTTTTACATATCCCAGCGCGCCAATCAAAACAACGACCGTAATGATTAAAATTGTGCTTACAAATCCTTTTTGATTAGACATAAATTTTAGTTATTTGATAAAAGTCTTGATAATTAATAGTTGTAATTTTAATTTAATTTTTGGCTTGACATCAATAACAAATTTGCTATGATAATAAAGTCAAACCTCTCTCCGCTTCGGCGGAGGGATTTTTTTATCCATAAAAAGCGATAAAATCCTTTAATTTCTTAAGATTAACATATTTTGCGCGATCTAAAAGTTCTTTTGAAATATGCCCTTTAGTGGACATAACCAATGTTCTTTTACGCTGAACTTTTACCGCGTCCAAAAGTGGGGCGAAGTCGCTATCTCCAGACATCAAAATCATGGTGTCAAAATTATTTATATTTCCAAGAACGTCAATAGCAAGCTCCACATCAAGATTGCCCTTCCATTCGTAAGCGCTTTTGGAAATTTTAATCCGTTTTACCTCTTTCGCCTTTACAGTATACCCTAATTGTTCAAGTTTTTTGAGGAATGAGCTTTGTTTGTCGTTTGCGCCGACACGACCTGTATAAAAATAAATGGCGCGCAAATCACACTCTTTTTCAAAATAATTTTTTAACTTTTCATAATTTACTCTCCATCGCAAAGTTTGCTGCGAATAGAGAATATTCGCAGCGTCAATAAAAACATAAACCCTTCCCCTTACAAATTGTTTAATCATGATGAGTTTTAGATTGAATGTTTGCTTGATGCGGACGAATAGTTATCCTTTTCATTATTTTATCAATCGGCAGGACTTCCGATTTTTTTGAAGAACGTTTTTTAATCTCCGCCGAATCAGTTTCCGCCGTTTTCTCGCTGACGATAACGCGGTAAGGAATTCCAATCAAATCGGCGTCGGCGAATTTTTCTCCGGCTCTCAAATCGTCCCGGTCGTCAAATAATACCTCTATCCCGTTTTTTGTCATTTTTTCGTAAAACTCTTCGGCCAACTGGGACGATCTGCCCGTTTTGCCCTTAAGGTCAATGAGATAAACTTTATAGGGCGCGACGGTTTCCGGCCAAATTATTCCGTTTTCATCATTGCTCGTTTCCACCGCCGTCCCCATCAATCGGCCGACTCCGATGCCATAACAGCCCATTATCATAAGCTTTTCTTGTCCGTTTTCATCGGTGAACTTCAAATCAAAAGGCTCAGAAAACTTTGTCTTCAAACTGAAGATATTGCCGACTTCTATGGATTTATTTTCCTTTAAATCCTTGTTCCCGCATTGGGGGCAAGTCGGCGTTGCTTCCGCGATTTCTTTGTTTATCGCCACTTCGCATTTATCGCAGATATAAATTGTGTCCTCGCCAGCGTCGGTAACAGTCTGATACTCGTGGGAATATTTGGAAAAAGAACCGCCCGAGGCGAAAGTCAGGTAAGTTTTTTCGCCGATTCCGCATCGGTTGAAAATATTTTCGTAATGCCCTTTCATTTTCTCATAATAATTCTCGGCGTCTTTTTCGTCGCTATGGAAAGAATAAAGGTCTTTCATTAAAAACTCCCGACCTCTTAAAATTCCCGACTTGGCCCTTTTCTCGTCTCTGAATTTCGTCTGAAACTGGAACAAAGAAACCGGCAGGTCTTTGTAAGACAAATTGAATTTTTTAACCAACGGAGAAATTATTTCCTCGTGGGTCGGTCCGAGGGCGAAATCAATTTTGGAATAATGGCTGGTGAAGCGGAAAAGCGAATCCAAAGTCTCCCACCTTCCCGTTTTCTGCCAATTTTCTTTCGGCTGAAGAGATGGCATCAGAAATTCCTGTCCGTCGGCCATTTCCATTTCGCTTCTTATGATATTTTCTATTTTATTCATCACCCTTAAGCCCAGCGGCAAAATGGTGTAAACTCCCGCCATCAGCTTGTCTATAAAGCCGGCGCGGATAAGCAATCGCGCGTTCAAAGACACTTCGTCTTTGGGGGCTTCTTTCCTTGTCTTTGGTAATAATTTAGATTGTCGCATTTGCTCTTATAATATTGGCAAAAAGGTCGGAGGTCAAGATTTTAAAATCATCCGCTTAATTAGGCGATAGCATAAATAAGAGGAACATTTTATTTTCTATTTTTTGTTTTTGGGTTTAAAACAGTTTTAAAATATCCCGATAGGTTACCATTAGCATAAGCGTCAATAAAATCGCCATTCCGGCGCCGTGGACGACGGAACTTATTTTCGGGCTGACGGGAGAACCTTTTATTTTTTCTATCAGCAAAAACAACAACCTTCCGCCGTCCAAAGCCGGAAACGGCAATATGTTGATGATAGCCAGATTGATGGAAAGAAAAGCTATGAAGCTCAAGAAATAAACAAAGCCAAACTTCGCCGCGCTTCCGGCGATACCGGCGATACCCACCGGACCGGCAATGGCGCCAAGTCCCACATCGCCCTTAATCGCCCCGACGACAAAATAAAACAAAGAAACCGCCGTCCCGACAACGACATTGTAAGTTGTTTTCGTCCCCTCAATCACGGCTCTGTAAATCGGCAGCTTTACCGTTCCGATTTCATCCATCGCTATGCCAAGCGCCCCTTCGCCAGACGGAGGATTGATTCTTGGAGTAAGTTTAGCCGAGAATGTTTCTGTGTTTCTTTTGTATTTTATTTCAATTTCTTTGCCCGCATTTTGGCTGATGAAACCGCTCGCTTCGCCGACGCGCGAAAAATCGGCCAACTCGTCTCCCGCCAAAATTCCGGCTTGCTCCGCCGGAGAATTCTTGGCAACTTCCAGAATAATAACTTTTTGATTTTTAATTTCCGCTCCTTTGGGCGCCGAGGAAACGCCGACCGGCATACCGAGAGAAAATCCGGCGATTATCAGAATCCAGGCCAAAGCGACGTTGAAAATCACTCCGGCCGAAATTATCAGCGACTTTGTCCAGATCGGCTTGGAGCCGAAACTCCTCGAGTCACCAGCATATTGTCCTTCTTCGCCATGAATTTTCACGAAACCCCCGAACGGAATAAGGTTTAAAGAATAAGTCGTTTCTCCTTTTTTGAATTTAATGATTTTAGGCGGAAAGCCGAAACCGAATTCATCCACCCTCACCCCGCTCTTTTTAGCCGCAATAAAATGCCCCAGCTCGTGGGACAGGATAAGAACGGCTAAAACGATTAAAAATAAAATTATAGACATAGATTGGGTTGCGAGATAACATCATTCCGCTCGGCTCGCATAATTTTCTGCTGAAAATTTGCTCTGCTCGCGCCGCCGCGCTGTGCAAGGCGTCGCGAAACGATGTTATCTCGCAACCCCTAATGCTTAGTTTAAAATCTCCTGCTCCTTTCTCTTGGACATTTCTTCCAAATCGGCGGAAATTTTATCCACGATTTTCTGAAGCTCGTCTTTGAAGCGAAACTTAAAATCTTCCGGGATTTCGCCGCTTCTTTCCCCCTCTTGGATATCTTTCCAAACTTTATCCCTTTCCTGCCTCATGGAAATTCTGGCCTCTTCCAGTTTGGCCGAAAGCGTTTTTACCAGCGCTTTTCTTCTTTCTTCGGTAAGACCCGGCACGCTGATACGGATGGATTGCTTGTCCGCTATGGGCTGGATTCCCAAATTGGAAGTTGAGATGGCGCTTTCTATATTTTTGATGACGGAAACATCCCACGGAGCGATGCGCAAAGTCCTGGCGTCCTCAACGCTTATGGCCGCCAGGTGTTTCAGGGGCGTTTTCGCGCCATAAGAATCAACGAGCAAGTTTTCCACCATCGCCGGATTGGCCCGGCCGGTACTTAAAGTGGCGATTTCCTGCTTAAACCTGTCCTTCACCCTCTCCCCCTCGCTTTTAATTTTAGAAAAATCGTAATTCATATTATCAAATTATATACGACCCTTATTTTTTATCAAATTGCAACACTTCTTCCAAAACGATTTTTTTGTCTTCTCCAACCGCGACAGTTTCAACGGCTTTAACTTTAAACACGATGAATTTGTAACCGAGGAAATTCCAGAACATGGCGATGGCCGCCGCCATCACGGCGGAAAATTGCGCCCAAAGAATCGGCTTCATGTTCCAGAAACTGCCAACCATATTGACAAAAATATAATCCAATCCGACATTCAAAGCGAAGCTGACCAAACTTATCGCTAAAAACTGATAAATTTCTTTGCCTCTGTTTTTTTGGGAACCGCCCGAAAAAGTCCAATACTTGTTCCACAAATAACTGCTGGTAATACCCCAGAATATGGACGCGCTTTTAAAACCGGTTTGAGGCCAACCCGCCGCTATTTTTGTGGCAAAAAGGAAAAAATTAAGGATGGCGGCGTCAAGCAAAAAATTAAATCCACCGACCAGAAAAAATTTTCCGAATTGGTAAAGAGTGCGGCCGGCAATTTTAGCCGCGAAATGGGTGGCTACAATCCCCCCTCCGCAAACCAATGGGAAAATCAGGAAAAGCCAGTTGGCGTAAGGCATCAATTTTTCAAAAAACTTGTTCTCCTCGCTTAAATTCCGGCCGACGTAAACAATCATCAAGGCGGAAGCGAAACCTATCGCCAAAGCTAAAAATAAATCATTTTTTTTGAAATCGGTCATTTTTTACACGTTAAATTTTTTGTTTATCTCTTCGTCCACTTGCGAACGCAATCGGCCGTATCTGATAAGCGACAGCAAGGCCGCTTCTTTGCCGAAATTAATGTCTCCTTTTTGAAACGGCAAAGTGGCGACGCTAAACGGCCTGGTTGACTGCCCTTCTATCAGCAGTTTCAGATAGGCGCGGTAATTGTCTATGTTGAGCAAATCGCCGGCGTCAAAAACCGGCTCAAATTGCTTGGCCAAAAATTCTCCGTCTTCGGCGCCCACTCGGAAAGCGCCCATTGAACCGACGTTGCCAAACACCGCTTTCTTGATATTTTCCTCCAGCTGGCCGATGAATTGATGAGCAATGGTCAGATTGAGTTTGTATTTGCGGGCTTCGGAAAGTATGACGGCGATGGAGTCGGTGGTGACATTTTGAAATTCGTCTATATACAGATAGAAATCGTTTCTCTCGTTTTCCGGTATGTCCGCGCGGGAAAGAGCGGCCATAAGAAGCTTGCCGACGATAATCAAGCCGAGCAGGTGCGAATTGATGTCTCCCAACCGGCCCTTGGAAAGATTGATCAAAAGGATTTTTTTCTCGTCCATTATTTTCCTGAAATCAAAAGACGATTTTTCTTGGGCGATTATCGGCCGCATAATTTCGTTGCCGAGGAAATTATCAAACTTGCTGGTGATGTACGGCACGATGTTGGCCAAAGACGCTTCGCCTCCGGCTTTCTCGGCCACGTCTTTCCAAAATAATTTGACGGACAAGTTTCGGCATCGGGAAAGTTTGAGGTCTCTGAACGCTTTATTGGACATAACTCTGGATATTTCAAGAAGCGTGTTGCCCGACTCCGGGTCGTCCATAACGAGCAATGCCGAATTTCTAAAATATTGCTCAAACATCGGCCCACCGGCGATTTTCATATCAAACAATTTGTTGAATATGCCAAGCAATTCGTTGACGATGAAAGTTTTCTGCTCCGGATAATCCGGGTCGTATTCCAGCATATTGAGCCCCATCGTCCTGTCTCTTCCTGCCGGGTCAAAATAAATCAAATCTTCCACCCTGTCTTTCGGTATCCGGCTCAAAATATCTTCCAAATCCGAACCATGCGGATCTATGTAACAGACGCCTTTGCCTTGCTCCATATCCTGGACTATCATATTTTTGAGCAAGACGGACTTTCCGGTGCCGGTCTGGCCGATAAGGTAAAAGTGCCTTCGCCTGTCGTCGTCTTTCATGTAAATCAGCGACTCGTCGCCGCGGTAAAAATTCTTGCCCAGCAAAATTCCTTCTTGAGGCAGATTAAGCGGAGGCGGAGCGTCTTTGGCTTTGACATACTTAAGCTGGGAGATGGAAGAAATGCCTTTAGGGAAATGAAAAACCGTGGCCATCTCGGCCGTGTTCAGATAGAAAGCCTCGTTTTTGTCAAAAAGGCGGAAAGAAAATTTATAAAAAAGATTGTCCAACTCCTTGCCCTTCAAGCTCCTGAATTTCAAAGCGTTGCCTTGCGGTTCGGTAAACTGCAAAAAGGCGCTTTCAATTTCCTTTAAAATGCTGTCCGATTTTTCCTGGCTGTCGGCGGAAACAAGAATTCTCAAATTGGCCGACATCAGCGGACGGGAGGCTTTTTCTTCAATCATCTTGGCCAAATCTTCGCTTACCGTTTCCATCTTTCTTTCTTTTTCTTTCCCTTTTGCGTCATCGTCTTTCTTGGAGGATGAATCGGAAAATATAAAATCGCCGATGAAGGAAAACACCCCTGCCCCGACGATTTTAGCTTTTTTCATCGCTTCAAAAAGTTTTTTCCCTTTTCTTATTTCTTCGGCGGTTTTTTTTATTTTCTTGCCGTAAGAGCTTTCCGCCGCGCTGATGACGATTTGTAGAGACGCCCCCTCGCCTATTTTCCGCAACTTAGAAAAAGCGTTGGCGATGACCAACATCGGGTCAACGTCAAATTTGTCGTAGGTTCTGATTGGCAAGACCGGATAAGTTTTCAACTTCGCCAATGAGCCGGCGCTTACTCCTCCCGGCTTGAATATATTGTAATCTTCTCTTTTTTCTTCAATTCTGGCGTTGGCGAACAAAGCGCTTATCTGCTTCTCCAATAGCGAGCTTTTGGCCCTCGGAACGGCGGCGTAAAAAACTATTTCTTCGCCGATAACCGGCAGGCCGATTTCCAAAGCGAAATATTCTTCCTTGTCTTTGTCTAAAATCATCATTCCGCCGTAAAACTGCTCCATGGCGGAAATGAATTCTTTGAAATTTTTCTCCTTTTTATTTTCTTCTTTTTCCTGGGGCAAGCTTATCTCGTACAAAACCATATCCAACGCCCGCGACAAAGGCTTTTTTATTTTCTGTTTGGAAATGTCGCCTCTTATGTAAAATTGGATTAAGGCTCGGTGCAAATCGTCTTCCAAGTGGGGGTCTTTCAAATTGCGGGCGATTGAAACTGCGTTTAAAACGCCTTTCCCTTCGGCCACAGCCAAAAGTTCTTCAACTTTTTTATCGTGAGATTCGGGAGCGAGGTTTAGAATTTTGGCCACCAAGCTTTCCTGTTCTTTTGCGGACAATTTGTAATTATCGCCCAATGTCTTCTCCGGCTCTTTCCGGATATGTTCATACAAAACCTTAGCCGCCAGTTCCTGCTCACTTATCATATTCTCGCCTTTTTTGGCTTCCGACGATTCTTCCTTATACCTGTTTCTCAACCACTCCAGCTCTTGTTCGGGTGAATTGAATTTATGTTCTATATTCGGTCGCATAAATTATTTAATTCATTATAACCCATATTACTTATATTTGAAATAAATTTTGTTGCCGAGGCGGAGGTCTATGTAGTCAAGCTTCGGGCGTTTGTCTTTAATGTTGGAGTCCAAAGCCGTAATGAGATTAAGATAGGCGCTTTGGGGCTCGTTTTTATCGTTTAAAATAATTTTCCAACCCTCTTGCGTATAAAACTCGTAAATATTTTCCTTTTTCAAAATGACTTCTGAAACTCCTCCGTCTATTTTGGCAATTAGTCCGGCAAATTCCAAAATTTTTTTGAATTCGCTTTCTTCAATCAAATTTGTTCCCAAATAACCGTCAATTTTTTTCGCGTTTTCTCCGCTGTCCAAATTTCTTTGATCAATCAGTTTCAAAAACACTGTGCCGGAAAAATAAGGCGATTTCTCAAAAACAAATCCGTTCTCATCGGTGTAAGCGCAATCTTCTTTTTCACAAAACAAAACTGCGTTATTTCTTTCCTCTATTTTTACGGCGATGGCTCCGAAATATTTTTTATCAAGAGATATTTTTTTTATCCTTTTGAAATTTTCCGGCAACTCCGCCAAAATCTTATCTTTTGGAATTAAAAAAATATTGGCTTTCGGAAAAAGACCGAGATACTTTCCTTCAAGTTTTGCTTTTATCGCATCCGTCAAATCATCGCCGTCAATCAAATTGTTTCCGCTTATCTCTATTTTTTCAACTTGGAAATAAGTTATTCTAAAAAAAGCGACAACTCCGGCAAAAACAGCAACAAAAATCACGCCGACAACAATCGCTTTTAAAACAAGCCTCTTTCTCCGCAATTTCCTTGATGAAGCCAAAAAATCTTTGCGAGCCATAAAAGCGAGCTTAAGAAATTCTCTCCTTCCCTAAATATTTTCTCAAAACTTCCGGCACCAAGATGGAACCATCGGCTTGCTGATAGTTTTCCACTATGGAAACGATGATGCGCGGAGTGGGCACGGCGGTGCTGTTGAGTGAATGAGCGAAACGCAATTTTCCGTTTTCGTCTTTGTAGCGGATGTTCAATCTTCGTGTTTGGAAATCGTGGAAATACGAGGCTGAGCTTATTTCCCGATACTTATTTTCATTCGGCACCCAAAGTTCTATGTCGTACTTTTTAACCTGCCCCAGCCCTAAATCGACTCCGCAATTTATAACCGTCCGATAAGGTATGTTGAGAGATTCCATAAATTCTTCCGTGTTTCTGTTTACCCACTCATGCCATTTGACCGACTCTTGATGGTCAGCCTCGCATAAAACAACTTGTTCCAGCTTGAAAAACTCGTGGACTCGGATAAGCCCGTTTACATCCTTGCCGTGACTTCCCGCTTCCCTTCTGAAGCACGGAGAAAAACACAAAAACTTTTTCGGCAAATCTTTTTTGTCCAAAATTTCGTCCGAGTGATAACCCATCGTCGCAACCTCCGCCGTTCCGGCAAGATAATCGGCGTCTTGCGTTTTGTAAAGATCTTCTTCGCCTTGGGGCAAGTAACCTGTGCCAAACATTGTTTCTTTGCGAACAAGTGACGGGACGATCATCGGCGAAAAGCCTCCTTTCTTCATAAAAAATTCCATCCCGTATTGCCAGATGGCGTAAGACAAAAGCGCGCCGTCGTTTTTAAGAAAATATCCCCGGAAGCCGGCAATTTTCGCCCCTCTTTCAAAATCGGCCATTCCTAATTTTTGCATAAGTTCAATATGCCCCTTTGACTCAAATCCTTTCGCCTTGAAATCCGGAATTTCGCCCCATTTTTTTATTTCCGCGTTTTGCGCGTCGCTCTCGCCTTCCGGCACGGAAACATCGGGAATGTTGGGGACAAGGAGCATCATTTCTTTCCATATTTCGTTGGCCTTTCTCAATTCCTCCACTTTGGCCAAAAGTTTTTCTTTCAGCTCTTTCATCTCCGCTATCGCTTTTTGCCTCTCTTCGGAATTTTGAATCTTGGCGATGTTATCGCTGGCCGCGTTTTGCCTGGCTCGCATATCTTCCACTTCCCGCAAAATCTTCAAGCGCAAATCGTCGGCTTCAAGCAATTTGGCCACGTCAAAATCAATATGCTTCTTGCGAGCCGCCTCTTTGACCAAGTCCGGATTTTCTCTGATGAATTTAATGTCTAGCATATTTTAATCTTATCAAATATGTTAAAATAAGCAAAATACATGCGACGCAAAATTTTAAAGCCGAAAGATTTTCCCGCTTTGCTCAAACAAATCTCCGACCCGCCGGAGCTGTTATATATGGAAGGCGAGCTTCCGCCGGAGGACGCCATTTACTTGGCGGTGGTCGGCGCCAGAAGATTCACCACATACGGCAAAGAAGCCTGCGAAAAAATAATCGGCGGGTTGAATAATAAAAATCGCCAGATAATCATCGTCAGCGGTCTGGCTATTGGCATAGACGGCATCGCCCACAAAGCGGCGTTAAAAAGCGGATTAAAGACAATCGCCATCCCTGGCTCCGGCCTGGACGACAAAGTTCTCCACCCTCATTCCAACCTCAAACTTTCCAAAGATATCGTGGAAAGCGGCGGCTGTCTTGTCTCCGAACTGGATTGGGGAATGCCGGCCGGCGTCCATACTTTCCCTTCCCGCAACAGAATCATCGCCGGAATGAGCCACGCCGTGCTGGTGATAGAAGCGGCGGAAAAAAGCGGGACGCTGATAACAGCCGACTTGGCGACGCAATACAACCGGGACGTTTTTGCCGTTCCCGGTTCAATTTTTTCTCAAAATTCAACCGGCACCAACAGGCTGATCAAAGCGGGGGCGGCGCTGATAACATCGGCTGAAGATATTTTAGACGCCTTCGGCCTGCCCAGAGAAAAAGAAAATCTGAAAATTGAATTTCCCGCCGATTCCGTGGAAGAAAAAATTTACTCGCTCCTTGTTGAACCGATTGGAAAAGACGAACTTGTCAGAAAATCCGGCTTGCCACCCGCCAAAGCCAACGCCGTCGTATCTATGATGATTATTAACGGCCTCATCAAACAATCCGGCGGCGAAATTTTTAGGGCGTAACAGCCTATTAATTAAACAACACATCAACCAACAATCAAAATCACTACCTAGCAGATGCTATAGTCATTTATAGGTAACCTTTATAAAATTGATTTAGATATTGTAAAAATCTCTCAGGGTTTTGTCTTTTTCAACTTTATCAGCCTCAATGTAATAAATATATTTTCTTACGTTAAAAAATTCCCCGATAAAATCAATTTCATCCCGACAGGAAAAAGGGCAAACAAAAACGCTTTTCTGCAAAGGATATATTTCCATGTTTGAAATCTTTTTTGATAAAGCGTTTCTCGCTTTTTTGAATTTCTCCGGTATGTCAAAAATTATAATCCTCCATTTACCGTCCCATTTTTTCGGCCTCAAAATTTTCATTTCCTCCAATTTATATTTTGATATTTTTTTCTCTCCTTCTTTGGTTATTTCAACAACATCCATTCCATCCTTTTCATAAATTATAACCAATTTTTTCTTTTGCAGTTTGCTTATTGATCTTTTTACTTTGAAGCGCTCTTTGGAACTGCCAACTCCGAACAAATGAAATATTTGGGGCAAATTGGGCAAAGCAAAACTCGAAACAATTAATCCGCCTAAAGCAAGGCCTTTTAAAATATCTTTTGCCAATTCTCCTCTGGAATGTTTATCTCTGATTGATCTTGTCTTTTTATTCATTTGCTTATATTAAACAGGATATGTTGCGCTTCTTCCACACTATCACCTATCTGATGCTATAGCAACTTATAGGTAGTGAAATATATGGCGAGTTAATTTTGCAATTTGAAATTGTTTCAATATACTCATAGCTATGACAACAACAAAAAGCAAAAATAAAAAAACAAACGAACTAAAACTGGTGATAGTGGAATCCCCCACCAAAGCCAGAACCATCTCCGGATTTTTGGGCGATGAGTATCAGATTGAATCTTCTTACGGGCACGTGAGAGACCTGCCCAAATCAAAATTAGGCATAGACACGACCAACAACTTTGAGCCTTCTTATATCATTCCCGTCAAAGCCAGAAAAAGAGTCAACGAGTTGAAAAAACTGGCCGCCAAAGCGACTGAGATAATTCTGGCAAGCGACGAGGACCGCGAAGGAGAAGCCATCGCCTGGCACATCGCCAATATTCTTGATATCAAAAATGCCAAGAGAATCGTTTTCCACGAAATCACCAAAACGGCTATCAACGAGGCGCTAGCTCACCCTCGGGAGATAGAAATGAATTTGGTTGACGCCCAGCAAGCCAGAAGAATTTTGGACCGGCTTGTCGGCTATGAACTCTCCCCTTTCCTGTGGAGAAAATTTTTCCGCGGACTGTCAGCGGGAAGAGTCCAGTCCGTCGCCGTCCGCCTTATTGCTGATAGGGAAAAAGAAATCCAAGCGTTCCAGCCGCAAGAATACTGGAGCGTTGAAGCAGAGCTTCTGACAATCTCAAATCTAAAATCTCAAATCTCAAATCCTTTCACGGCCTATCTTTACAAAAAAGACGGAAAAGTTTTGGATAAACTGGAAATCAAAAACAAAGAAGAATCCGACCGGATACTGAAAGATTTAGACGGAGCGGAATACAAAGTGGCCGAAGTGGAATCCAAAGAAGCCAGAAGACTCCCCGGCGCGCCTTTCACCACCAGCTCGCTCCAACAAGAGTCGTCCAACAAGTTAGGCTATTCCGCCAAGCAAACGATGATGCTGGCTCAACAACTTTACGAGGCTGGTTACATTTCTTATATGAGAACGGACTCGGTCAATCTCTCTCAAGATTCTTTGTCAGCCGCCAAAACTTTCATTGACTCCAATTACGGCAAAGATTATTCCTTGGACGAACCCCGTAAATTTAAAAACAAAGCCAAAGGAGCGCAAGAAGCTCACGAAGCCATAAGGCCGACTTCGCCTTCAAGAACATCCGACTCAATGAAAGACAACTTGGACGCCAAGCAATATAAAGTTTACGATTTGATCTGGAGAAGGTTTATCGCCTGCCAAATGCAACCGGCCATTTTTGACTCCGCCACCGCCGACATCTCCGCCAATAATTTTATCTTCCGAGCGAACGGCTCAACCCTTAAATTTGACGGCTGGCTCAAAATCTATCCGTCCAAATTTACGGAAAATATTTTGCCGCCATTGGCAGAAAACGAAATTTTAAATTTGAAAGAATTGAAACCGGAACAACATTTCACCGAACCGCCCCCCAGATACAACGAAGCCAGCCTGATAAAAGCGATGGAAGAGCATGGCATCGGCCGGCCTTCCACTTATGCGCCGACTATCGCCACCATCCAAGCTAGAAATTACGTGGCAAAAAACGAACAAAGAAGATTTGCGCCCACTGAAACCGGAAATATGGTCAACGATATTCTGGTCGCCCATTTTCCTCAAATAGTGGATATAAATTTTACCGCCAAAATGGAGGAGGACTTGGACAGAATCGCCGAAGGCCAAGTCAAATGGGTTCCAGTCATAAAAGAATTTTACGAGCCATTCCACGAAAATCTACTCAAAAAAGAAACGGAGGTGGAAAAAAAGAATATGGAAGAAAAAACGGACGAGGTCTGTCCGAATTGCGGCAAGCCTATGGTCATCAAGCAAGGTCGGTTCGGAAAATTTATGGCCTGCTCCGGTTTCCCTGAATGCAAAACCGCCAAGCCGATCAAAAATCCGGCCAGGGAAATCGGGATGAAATGCCCCAAATGCGCCGAATTTTCACCGGAAGACATTGGCGATATCGTAATGAAGAAAACTAGAAAAGGCCGCGTTTTTTACGGCTGTTCCCGATACCCCAAATGCGACTACGCCTCTTGGAAAAATCCGATGGAAAATAATTCGGAAAAAGAAATTTAATTATTTGCTTCATTCGCATTGTCTATAAACGAGCCGATCGGCACAAATATAGACAATGGAAAAGTAAAAATTGGACATTCGGTGTCGCACAAAGCGGAACTAAAGATTATCGTCTAAAAATTTTTTCAAAGATTTCAAGTCTTTTTTGTCTTTATCGTAATGATAAGTCTTTATGCCAACAGATTGGGCGCTTTTTACCGCATTTTCATTGTGTTCAAAATACACGGCATTGTCAGTATTTAAATGAAAATGTTCCAACATTTTCCCGTAGTATTTTGAATCTGTTTTTTCAGGGTTGTGCTTCAAAGTAAAAACTTTATAAGGCATTTTATTTAAGCCATATTTTTCTATTTGTTCATCATTGGCATTTGTGAGAATTATTTTTCTGTTTGGGTATTGTTCAAGAAGGATATGCATTGTCTCAAAAATACCTTTATCCTTAATCACGAAAGTATTTATAGCATCAACTAAAATTGTTTTCATTTTTTTACAAAGAAAAATTTTTGAGTAATTCTTCCACTGGGTCAATGGTGGCGGCGCCGCTGAAATCGCTTTTTCCGGCCGCAGGTTCGCTGGCGACCGGCGCGTTTCCCGCGCTTTTGTTTTCTATGATCCCGTCAATACTTCCCCCGCCGCTTGCTTGCTCAAGGCTTGTTTTTTTGTCGGCTTCCGCCGTCATTCTGTTTAAGAAAGCGTTCAATTCTTCGTTGGAAAAAAAGTTTATGGAGATAGTGCCTCGCCCTCCCGTCATTTCTATCTGGACTTTCGTCCCCAAAGTGTCGGCTAATTTTTTCTCCATTGATTTCAGTTCCGCGTTGACGCTTTCTTCAACCGCCAGTATTCCATTGACCATATTTCTGGTTATTTTTTCCACCAGCCGGACGCTCATTTTTTTTCCGACGATGTCTCGGTAAAGAGCCATCTGCTCTTCCAATCTTCCGTCCAGAGCCAAAAGCGCCCGGCAATGGCCCTCGCTTATATCGCCCTTCGTCAGACCGCTTTGGATTTCTTCCGGCAACATCAAAAGCCTTATTGTGTTGCTGACATATTCCCGGCTTTTGCCGATGCGAGTAGCCACTTCGTGATGTTTAAGTTTGAAATCGTTCACCAATTTGCCAAACGCCATAGCTCGGTCAATGGCGTTTAAATCCTCTCTTTGCAAGTTTTCAATTATGGCCAGTTCCAGTTTCGTCTTCTCGTCGCTTTCTTTTCTGATAACCACCGGCACCTGGCTCAAGCCCGCCAATTTTGAAGCCCTCAACCTTCTCTCTCCGGCGATAAGCTCGTATTCCACCGAGATGCCGTTCTCGTTTTCCGTTTCTCTTCTGATGACCACCAATGGCTGAAGCACGCCGTACTGCCTGATTGACTCGGACAAGTCCTTAATCTTTTCCAAATCAAATTCGGTTCTTGGTTGTTGAGAGTTCGGCCTTATTTTGCCGACTTCAATAAGAAAAACGCTTCCCAATGTCGCTAAATCATTTTCCGTCATAAATTTATGCATTTATTATATCGCAGAGGCTTATTGACGCAAGAGGCAGATTTGGATTATTATGGTAGTTGTATTTTAAAAATGCCGCCGTGGCGAAATGGCAGACGCACACGACTCAAAATCGTGTGGGAGCAATCCCGTGTCGGTTCAAGTCCGACCGGCGGCATCAAATTATTTTTTCGGAATCCAACCTCGTTCATATTTTAGGAGAGGCAAGCCGTCCCAGTTTTCAATTATCGGCGTGATGAACTTCCACGAAGCCGCCACCTCCTCGGCGCTGGCAAAAAGCGTTTGGTCGCCCGCGATGTAGTCAAAAATTACCCGTTCGTAAGCGCCAGGCACTTTCTCGCTTTTTTCGCGCGAAAATGAAAGCGTTTTTCGGTCAAGTTTCATTTCAAAACCGGGATGCTTCGTCCAAAAGGAAATAACAATTCCTTCGTCGGGTTGGATGCGGAAAACAATCGTGTTTTGAGAAATATGCCCGGCATCCGGCGGACAAAGAAATGAATCTTTTTTTCTAAAAACCACTTCAATCTCCACAGCGGACTTTCCCAAACCTTTTCCACTCTCAAGATAAAACGGGACGCCTTTCCATCTCTTGTTTTCTATATAAGCTTCCGCGCGGAAGTAAGTTTCGGTTTTTGAGTTCGGCCTTACGGACGACTCTTCCAAATAACCTTCATATTGTCCGCGCTTGACGAATTTTTCAATCTCTTTTTTTCCTATCAAATGAAGTTCGCTTAACACCTTTGCTCTTGACCGGCGCATCGCTTCGGCTTCAAAAATACCCGGATCTTCCATGGCGACAAACGCCAGCATCTGCAATATGTGATTCTGCCCCACGTCGCGCAACGCTCCAATATTGTCATAAAAGGCTCCCCGCCCTTCCATACCAAGATTTTCCCACAAGCGGATATTCACTTTCTCAATGAATTGATTGTTCCAAAGATGCTCCAAGAGCGAATTGGAAAACCGAAAGGCCAGAATATTTTGCACGGACTCTTTGCCCATATAATGGTCAATGCGGAATACTTGGTCTTCTTTGAAAATCGCTCCGATTTTTTGGTTCAATTTTTCCGCCGTATACCTGTCGCTTCCAAAAGGCTTCTCCACAAGCACGCGAGTCCAACCTTTTCCGCCAACGGGCGCGCCTGAAAGGCCCGCTTTCCGCATTTGGTCAAAAATGGTTTCATAAATTTCCGGCGGAACGGAAAGATGGAAAAGTTTTTCGCTTTGCGCGCCGATATTTTTATCTATTTCCAAAAGTTTGTCCGACAGCGCTTTATAAGATTCTTCTTGGTCAAAACTGCCTGAAACGCAGAAAAAATTTCCGACAAACTTTTCTTTGTCTTGCGGCGACGCTTCCGTATTTTTTTGGCTTAAAATATCCGCCGCATAATTTTTCAAATCCTTATCGGACCACTTTTTTCTCACAAAACCGACAATGGAAAATATTTCGGGCAAGTTTCCGCTTATGAAAAGATTCCACAAGGCCGGTATTAATTTGCGGCGAGCAAGGTCTCCGGTGATGCCGAAAAGGATAATGGTAATCGGCGACCGAGAGTTTTGCGTATTTTTCATAGTTGATGATATAATATCTTTAATAACCCGATACTGTCAAAGAAAAAATTATGGAAAATAAAACAAACGAACTTAAAGCCAAGAACTTGGATTTGGAAAAACTGATAAATTATCAGGATGGGTCGGTGGTTAGCCGAGAGATTTTAAAGTTACCCGCCGGCACGCTGACTGTTTTCGCTTTTGACGCCGGACAAGGTTTGAGCGAGCACACGGCGCCATATGATGCCACCATTTATATTTTGGACGGCGAAGCGGAAGTGAAAATTTCCGGCCAGATTCATATTGTTAAAAAAGGCGAAATGATAATAATGCCCGCCGGACAGCCTCACTCGCTTAAGGCCAAAAAACGCTTCAAAATGCTGCTTATAATGATAAGATCGTAAAACTTCACAAAAATGCTTGCATTATTTTAAGGCTATGCTATATTTGTATTAAATTAGCACATTGGACAATTTTAAAAGGGGAAAGGGTTGATTTTTTAATGTCAGACTTTTCGTACAATTTCAGTCGACTTAAAACTCAAACAACCCTCTTCCCTATATTATAATAGCGCCTTCCACCAAGAGAAGGCGCACAAAAACCATTCAAGTTGAATGGTTTCTTTTTTTATTGTCCGGCATATTCTTTGGCGTCGTCAAATTTTATGGAAAGCAAACGGGAAATACCGTCTGCGCTCATAGTGATTCCGTAAATAACATCCGCTTGGCGCATCGTTTCCCGATTGTGGGTGATGACGATAAGCTGGGTTTTTTCTCCCAAGCTTTTGAGCATCAAAGCGTATTTTTGCGAATTGGCTTCGTCCAAAGCGGCGTCTGTTTCATCCAAAACAAGAAACGGCGGCGGATTGACTTGCGACATAGCAAAAAGCAAAGAGATGGCCACCAACGACCTCTCCCCTCCCGATAGCATTTCCAAAGAGGAAATTCTTTTCTTGGGATGGCTGACGGAAATTTCAATGCCCGTTTCTTCTGACTTGAAAGAGGAGAGGATGCCATTTTCGGACGACTCCCCCGTTGTGTCCGAGAGGGAGAAAATGGCATCCTCTTCTCTTTCAAAAGTATTTTTCGTCCTTGGGAAAATGGTCTTCTCCCTTTTTATCATTTTCAATTCCGCTTTCCCTCCGCCGAAAACGGAAACGAAAAACTTGCTAAATTCTTCGTTTATTTTTTCCACCCCGCCGAAAAAGTCGCTTTCTATTTTATCCGCCAATTCCGCCATAATTTCCCGCAAAGATTTTTCCGCCGCCGCCAAGTCGCCCAGCTCTTTTTCGTAACCTTCGTCTCTTTGCTTGGCCTGATTGTATTCGTCTAAAACCGCTCCGCCCACCGCTCCGCAATCTTCCAGCCTTATTTTCAGCCTTTCCGCCTGCTTCAAGAATTTTTCCCTTTCCTGATAGCTCAAAATACCATCAAGGACGGTCCTTGATGGTATTAATAATAACTCTATAAATTGTCGGCCAAGCAAAGCGACGGCTTCTGTTTCTTCCCTTTTAAGCTCGTCCGTTCTCAATTTTACTTTGTCTTCTTCCAAACTTAACCGAGTCAAGTGGCCTTTTAACTCTCTTAGCTTTGCTTCCGCTTGATAACTTTCTTTTTCCGTTTCGGCGATTTTGCGCCTGTTTTCTTCCGCTTCAAATTCAAGTCCGCCTATACTTTCCGTTATCTCTTTTTCTTTTTTCTCTATGGCGCTTATCATTGCCTGAATTTCGTCCTTTTTTTTCTTTAAATCGCCCATATCGTTTCCTCCAACAACGGCGTTGTCTTGTTTCCCCGAAATTTTAGCGATAAAATCTTTAGCTGATGAAGCTATGCCTTCAAAAATTTTTCTCGCTTCCGCAATGTCGGAATTGACTGCGCCCGCAACCGCTGATTCTCGCACGGCTTCCATAATCTCTAAAACTTCTTGGCAAGGAATCGGCGGCAATTCTTCTTTTTTGTCCGAATATTTCGGCAATAATGATTGCTTATACTCCATAATTCCTTCCAGCTTGCCAAGCTCCCTTTCCATAGAGTTGCGACTGAATCTCAATTTACCTAATTCTGATTCTTCCTGAAACAGCTTGACTTCAACTTCTTTTATAAACTTTTTAATTACTTCCGCCTGCGAATCACCTGAAAAAACCGCCTTTGATTTTTCCGCCGTTTTAATATCTTCATCAATTTTATTTTTTTCGGCGGTTATTTTGTCCGATTCTTTTTTCAAATAATCCTTTTCTTGGGGAATGAATTGGGCATAAATATCTTTGAGTTCGGTTTTAAATTTTTCCGCCTCTTCAATTTTTTCCGCCTCTTTTTTCAGAAACTTTAGTTGGTGCTGGATTTCTCTTCTCAAACTTTCCACTTGTTTTATGTTTTCCGCCGTTTTCTCCAGCCTATTTTCGGCGTCCGCTTTTTTTATTTGGTAAATTTTCAAACCCAGCGCCTCTTCTATCATTTCTTTCCTTTCTTTGGCTGAAGCGTTCAAAAACCTGTCCGCCTCTCCTTGGCTGATGATGTGATGGCTGGACGCGCCAAGTCCGACACTGCCGAGCAATTCCGCTATATCTTTGAGGCGAACAGGCGAATCGTTGATAAGATATTCGTTTTCCCCGCTTCTGTGCACCATCCTAGTGATAATCACTTCTTCAAAATCAACGGGCAGTATTTTATTTTTATTGTCAAAAACCAAAGAAACCGACGCTCGCCCCATTTTGGCGGCGGTCTGCGAGCCGTTGAAAATAAGGTCTTCGCCTTTTTTGCCGCGCAAACTTTTCATGGATTGCTCGCCCAAAACCCAGCGCAACGCTTCGGCGACATTGGATTTGCCGGAGCCATTCGGCCCTACCACTGCCGTAACGGCAGATGGAAACTGTAAAACAGTCGTCTTGGCAAACGACTTGAAGCCGGATAATTCCAAACGCTTTAAAACCATACATCCATTATAAATCAAAGATTGATTTTACAAAAAGAAAAGGGAGTCTTTTGTAACGACTCCCTTTTTATTTTCCGCCGGGGGGGGCGATTATACGCAATTTAAAAACTAAGCAACTAAACAAAGTAAACCACTTTTTTCCAGAAGATCACGAATCTCTGGAGTTATCTCTCTTTTCAAGCTTTTCTTCAGGATGTTCATGCAAATAAGCCCGGATTTAAATGAATTTTGAGCCAGCAACAAAAGCTTATCGTCAAGATTAAGAGATTTGAAATCTTTGATTTTCTCCGCAAAAATTTCCTTGACTGATTCCAACATGGAAATCATGTTTTCACCAGATCCTTCTTTCTCTATTTTTTCAATCTCTTGAAAAAATTCCTCCATCTTGCTCATTAAATTTTTTATAGCTGTTGCTTTTGTAGGGCTCATTGGTTTTACAGGAAATGCCTTTAATAACTTCATGGCCACTCACCCCCTTTCTGGGTGTAAAAAATTAATGAAAATTAAATTTAACGCCCCCTTATATTAAACAAAATTCCCATTGGAGTATTTTGCGATAAAAAACGAAACATCAACACAGAACTAATCTGTTGATTTAATCGTTTTTTGGCGCTCAACTGCCAATAAACAAATAGGAATTTTGGTTGATTTTAAAAGACCTTTATTTTCTTTAAGCCTAACCCTTTAAAAAACACTGTCAACCCCATGTTCAACATCGAATGTCGAACATTATTCTGCCTGCCATTTTTTGGCTTTCAGGGCTTTTCGGGCGGCATCTTGTTCCGCTTCTTGCTTGGAATCGCCATAGCCATCCGCCACCAATTCATCGCCCAAAAATACGCCCATTGTAAAAACTTTTTCGTGGTCGGGACCGGATTCCGCCAAAACTTTATACGACGGAGTGGCGTTTTCCAATTCCTGCGCTTTTTCCTGGAACAAGCTCTTAGCGTCTATCCACAGTTTTTTCTCAATTACTTCTTTAATTTTGCCAAAAAGATTTTTTTCCAAAAATTTCAAAGTTTTTTCATATCCGTGTTCAAGATAAACCGCTCCGATAACTGCCTCAAAAGCGTTAGCCAAAATGTATTGCCTCGCCTTGCCCATACTCTTGGCTTCTCCTTTGGAGAGAAGCATAAAATCGCCAATATTAAGCTCGCCGGCAACTTCGGAAAGTGTAATAGCATTGACCAGCGCCGCTCTTAACCCCGTCATTTCCCCTTCCGTTTTTTGGGGATATTTTTTGTACATATATTCCGTTATGGCCAGTTCCAAAACAGCATCGCCCAGAAATTCCAACCGTTCGTTCTGTTCCAAACCCAAAGACGGGTTCTCGTTCAAATAAGACCGGTGGATGAAAGCTTGCCGGAGCAGATTTTTGTCTTTAAAGTTTACACCTATTTTTTCTTCAAATTTTGAGAAGTTCATTTTTTGTTCAATTCTTTTATCGCTTCCGCCAAAATGCCTCTTATGTCGTCATACATTTTAAGTTCGGAAAGTTCTTTCATCCTAAACCATTTAGCGTCGTCCAAACCGCCCGTCTGTTTTAGTTTTATATCTTCATTTTTGGCCAAGGCGAGAAAATAAGTGACGCTTTTTTTTATTTTGCCTTTTTCCGGATCGGAAGCCATATATTCATTTTTGCCCAATTCTTTGCCCACTTCCACATCCAAACCTATCTCTTCCATTATTTCTCTTTTCGCCCCGTTAGCCGCGTTCTCGCCTTCCTCCATCCTTCCTTTGGAAAGCGTCCAATAGCCGAAAATGTCATGGACGAGAGCGAATTCCTTGTCTTCGCCGTTTTTCTTGTACACGACCGCTCCGCCAAGCTTTTCCTCAATAAATTTTTCCGGTTTTTTTTCTTTTTCTTCGTCCTCTTCTTCCCCGCCCATTTCCCGATAGACCGTGCCAAGCACCCCGTTGACGAATTTGCCGGAAGAATCGCCGCCGAAAGTTTTGGCCAGCTCAATAGCCTCGTTTATGGCCACTTTGTTGGGTACCTCTTTTTTGTTGCCAAAAAGCAGTTCAAAAAGACCTATCCTCAAGACATTCCTGTCCACAGAGGCAATCTGATCCAACGGCCACTCGGGAGCGGCTTTTTCTATTACGCTGTCTATTTTCTTCTGTTTTTTTATAACGCCTTTTATGAGAGCTTCCACGAAAACGGAGTCTTCAAGACCGGGGGCGAATTGCTCCACGTTGCGTTTTATGATTGAATTTATTTTTGATTTATCCTGTCCGCTAAAATCCCATTCAAAAAGGGATTGCATCGCTACGCTCCTGGATAAATGCCTGTTTGCCATAAATTAAAATTAAATGTGCTTCGGATTTTTATTACTTGCTTTCTTTTTCCGCAAGCTCCTGCTCCTTGGCTTTTCGTTCTTTTTTGTTTAACTTTGCCAGCACGTCAATAACCTGCCTTCCTTTATATTCCCCGCAATTAAGGCAAACCGTGTGAGGCAAGGCTTGAGTTCCGCATTTTTTGCACACCGTAAACTGCGCTATTTTCAGCGCGTGATGAGCTCTTCTGTTCCCCGTATGACTGCGGGTGCTTCGCATTCTTACTACCATATTATTTGCAATTATACACGATTATTACTTATCCGCAAGGCTGACGACACTTCCGCAAAATGTTTTGCGGTGGATGGCGCAGAAGCCGTGTTTGATTATTTTTTCAAAATGTTTTTTTGTGCCGTAACCTTTATGTTCATTAAAGCAGTATTCGGGATATTTTTTGTGCATATTCATCATCACCCTGTCTCTTGAAACTTTGGCGATAATGGAACCGGCCGATATAAGCGGAATTTTTTCGTCTCCTTTTATGATAGTTTCCTGATTGTATTTTTCCGGCGCGTAAAGCGAGCCGTCCAACAGGACCAAATCCGGCTGGCGGGAAAATTTTTCCAGAACTTTTTCCACCCCGAAAATTACCGCCTTCCGTATGCCGAATTTGTCTATCGCTTCATTGCTCACAAAAACATGATGGCATTCAAACTCCGGACTTTCCCGCAAAATCTTAAACCACTCTTCCTTTTTCTTGGCGCTTAATTTCTTGGAATCCTTAATGCCTTCCAGAAACCGAGTCTCTAGTTTTAGAGACTCGGTTTCTGTTTTTACCCCCACCGCCCCCACGCAAACTGGCCCCGCCAACGGTCCTCTTCCGGCCTCGTCTATCCCGACGATAAATTTACAATTATGTTTATGTTGTTTATGTTTATTTTTATTGTTCATAATTTATAATTTAAACTTCCATATTTTACAAATATAAATCAAAATAAAAATCTTACCGTTCCCTAGCGATAGCATTTTATCGGTAAGATTTTGATTTAACCATAAATTTACAATTACAAATTCTTCTTCAAAAATTCAGCAAGCACCAATAAATCCTTTTTTAATATAATCCGAATTTTATTTTCAATTGTTCCTCATTCGTAAAAGACTTTGCTCTGACAAATCTCACAAATGGCCTGATAAGAAAGACTTCGACTATAAAATCAATCTCGTCTTCGCATTCATAAGGCAAGACGAGCACTGATTTTTGCAATTCCAGAAAACCTAAATCTTTCAATTTCATCCTCAACGCTTCTCTGGCTTTTTTGAATCTTTCCGGAATGTCAAAAATAACGACTCGCCATTCCCCGTCCCATTTGACCGGTTTTTTGATTTCCATTTCGTCCAGTTTGAATTTCAAGGCTTTTTTTTGACCTTCTTTAGTGAGGATAATTTTCACAGAACCGTCTTTGTCTTCTTTGTAGTCAACGAGACGGTCGTTATAGAATTCACGGACAATGCGGACTAATTTGTTTCTATTTATTTCTTTCCATTCTTTTGCCGCGCCTTTCAAAACCTTAAAATAATTTCTGGGTGACCTTGAAAGACCTAAAACAACTCCTGAAGCCAGAAGTAAAATTATTTTTTCTTTCGTTTCGCTTCTAATCGCCATCTTAATTAAATTATAACTCCTCCAAAATTTAAATCAAAATCTTACCACTCCCCAGCGATAGCATTTTATCAGTAAGATTTATTTTTTATTTTAATTTCTAAATTTCTAATTTTGTTTAGCAAAATAATTTGATATAGTGTTATCATGCCGTCCAAATTCGTCCACCTTCATACGCACTCGCATTATTCCCTCTTGGACGGGCTGATAAAAATTGATGATTTGATAGACGAAGCCGTAAGGCTTGGTATGCCCGCCATCGCCCTGACCGACCACGGCAATATGTACGGGACGATTGAGTTTTACAAAAAATGCCATAAAGCCGGAATCAAACCGATAATCGGAGTGGAAACTTACATCGCCCTTGAGTCAATGCTCCAAAAGCGCCCGAACATAGACAACAAACGCCATCACTTGATTCTTTTGGCCAAAAACGAAGCCGGCTACAAAAATCTTTTGAAAATCGTCACAGCCAGCTATTTGGAAGGTTATTATTACAAGCCTAGAGTGGACAAAGAATTTCTCAAAAAACATCATGAAGGATTGATCGCTCTGTCCGCCTGCATGGCCGGAGAAGTTTCTAGAATGATAGAAAGGAAAGACCCGGAACGGGCGGAAAAGGCGGCTAGAGAATACGAAGAAATTTTCGGCAAAGACAATTTTTACATAGAAATAAGCCACCATCCGGACATAGAAAAACATAGCGACATCCAAAAAGGGCTTGTGGAATTGGCCAGAAAAACAGGTATTCCGCTAGTGGCAACTCAAGACGTCCATTATTTAAAACCCGAAGACGCTATGGCTCAAGACATCTTGGTGGCCATCCAAACCAACGCCGAAATGGCCGACGCTAACCGCCTCACAATGAAGCTAGGCGACTTTTCCATGAAATCCGGAGAGGAAATGGAAAAATTGTTCAAAGATAATCCGGATGCGGCGGAAAACACTTTCAAAATCGCCGAAATGTGCGACGTGAAATTAAGCTTGGGCAAATGGGTTTTCCCAAAATTGGAACTGGAAGGAAACAAGAAACCGGAAGAATACCTGGCCGAAAATGCCAGACTTAATTACTTAAAAATATTCGGCAACGACGACGCTAGCGGAGAAGTTAAAAAAAGACTTGAATACGAGCTAGAAATAATTATTTCCAAAGGCTACGCCCCTTATTTTCTGATAGTGGCCGACCTGATAAATTTCGCCCGAAGCCAAAAAATAATGACTAATACCAGAGGTTCAGCCGCCGGTTCTGTCGTCTCTTATGTCTTGGGCATCACTAATGTTGACCCGATAAAATACGCCCTGCCTTTTGAAAGATTTCTCAATCCTTACCGCCCGTCTCCACCCGATATAGATATGGACTTCGCCGACGACCGGAGAGAGGAGATTTTGGAATACACCAAGCGGAAATACGGCAAAAACCATGTCGCTCAAATCGGCACTTTCGGAACGATGATGGCCAGAGGTTCGGTCAGAGACGTAACAAGGGCTTTGGGCAAGCCTTATGAATTGGGCGACAGAATTTCCAAGCTAATACCGCTGGGCTCGCAAGGATTCCCCATGACTATAGACCAAGCCTTAAGCATCACGCCGGAACTGGCCGAGATGTATAAAAAAGAAAGCGAAGTCAAAGAAATAATAGACATCGCCAAAAAAATAGAAGGCGGAGCGAGGCACGTCTCCGTGCACGCCGCCGGAGTCGTCATCGCGCCGACCGAGCTTACCGATTATGTTCCTCTGCAATTTGAGCCGAATGGCGACAAAATCATCACCCAGTACGATATGTATTCGGTGGAGGAAGCCGGATTGCTTAAGATGGACTTTTTGGGAATTAAAAACTTGTCCACTCTTGGCAACTCCGTTGAATTGGTAAGACAAAGGAGAGGCGTGGAAATAGATATAGAAAATATCCCGATGGACGATAAAAAAACTTTTGAGCATTTGGCCAAAGGAGAAACCATCGGACTCTTCCAGCTCGGCGGAAGCGGGATGACCAGATACTTGAAAGAATTAAGGCCGACGACCGTTACGGATATAATGGCCATGATCGCCCTTTTCCGCCCCGGGCCGATGGCCAACATCCCGACTTACATAAAAAGAAAACATAAACAGGAACCAATAACCTACCCCGACCCGCGCCTGGAAAAAATTTTGGATAAAACTTACGGCGTCGTCACCTATCAGGATGATGTTCTGCTTATCGCCATTGAACTGGCTGGTTACAACTGGGACACGGTGGACAAGTTCCGCAAAGCCATCGGCAAAAAAATTCCCGAAGAAATGGCTAAGCAGGAAAAAATATTCATAGAAGGCTGCCAAAAGCACGGCGGACTTTCTCTTAAAAAAGCGGAGGAGCTTTGGCAATTATTTGACCCGTTCAAAGGCTATGGCTTCAACAAAGCCCACGCCGCTTCTTACGCCAAAGTGGCTTACCAAACGGCTTATATGAAAGCCAATTATCCGGCGGAATTTATGGCGGCGGTGCTGACGGCCGACTCCGGCGATGTGGAAAAAATAGCCGAAACAATCGGTGAATGCGTCCGGATGAAACTTCCCGTTCTGCCTCCGGATGTCAACGAGAGCTTTGGTGATTTTACCGTGGTGAGCACAGGCGTGAAAGAAACAAATTTTGAAAATCCTAGGCGGGGGCGGCCAACCGAGTCCGCGAGGTTGGGGTTAAGGGATTTTCAAAATTTAGTTTCTGAAACGCCGTCAAAAGAAAGCATCAGATTCGGCCTTTACACGATAAAAAATCTCGGCAAAGAAATCGCCGAAGCGATTATTAATGAAAGGTTGGCAAAGGGGCGGTATAAATCGTTTGCCGATTTTCTGGACCGCGTCCAGCACAAAAACCTGAACAAAAAGTCACTGGAATCGCTCATAAAATCCGGCGCGATGGACGCATTCGGCGAAAGAAATAAGCTTATTTTTAATATGGAAGACGCTTTGGCTTACAACAAAGAATCCGGCAAGGACAAGAAAAACCAAAACTCACTTTTTGCCCTGATGACAGACGGTGCTAGTCTGCCGGAACTGCGTTTCAAAGAAACCGAACCGGCCTCCCAACACGACAAGTTGCTGTGGGAAAAAGAATTGCTGGGCTTGTATGTCTCCGGCCATCCTTTGGACAAATTCAAAGACAAGCTGGAAAAGATAAAAACCAAAATCGGCGATATCAAAAATTTGCCGGACAATATGCCACTAGTAACGGCCGGGATGATAGAAGAGGCTAAAAAAATAAACACCAAGAAAGGCGACCCGATGATATTTATGAAATTATCCGACTATACCGACAGTATTGAAAATGTGGTCTTCCCGAAAGTTTTTGAAAAATACGCCTCCATAATTCGCGAAGGAAACTGTATCGCCGTCAAAGGCCGCCATTCCATCCGCAACGGCGAACATTCCGTATTGGTGGAAGAGATAAAGGAGATGATTGCGCAATAATTCCAGATATGATATCTTTTAAACATTATGACCACCATAACAATACCGGAAAAACTAAATAAGGATCTGAAAAAAATCTCAAGAAATTTTGGAGTTTCTGAAAGCGAAATTATGACAAATGCTTTTTTGTATTATTCAAAAAGCCTAAAAAACAAAACTGATTTGCAAAAAGAATTAACGGAATGGGACAATGCGAGCAATCAAGACTTGATAAACTTTGAAAAAAGCAGATGAAGAAGGGAGATGTTTGCATAATAGATTTATCGCTCGGAACAGGTCACGAACAGTATGGAAAAAGGCCTGCTGTTTTAATTTCTGACACAAAAACCAATATCGCTATAGTCGTGCCGATCACTTCAAACTCGGAAGTCTTAAAATTCCCGCACACTTTAATCATCACGCCGGATAAACAAAATAAATTGGATCAAAAATCAATAGCGATGATTTTTCAGTTAAGAGCGGTGGATAAAACAAGAATAATAAAAACTATCGGCAAACTCAGCAAAAATATTAGCGATGATTTGGATAAAATGATTCGCAAAATGCTGGATTTATAATCCATCCGCAACGGCGACCTAATTTTCTTAAGCGACATTGTTTTCTTGTGAACGGAGTGAACTAGAAAACAAGAAGTACTTCTATGGTGCGAAGCGATTAGAAAATGGAAGTACTCTTGTGGTGCGAACATTCCATATTGGCAGAAGAAATAAAAATACCCAGCGTGTGTCCTTACGCTGGGGTACTTTATTAAATTTTCAAATTTTTTTTATTCTCTTTCATTTGACATCTGAATTTGTCCTTCCTAAAGTAAATATGGACACTCTACTTATCTTAGTACTTGGGATCTTATTCAGATGTCCCTGTCGATCCTCCCGTCGGCCAAGAAACGCCATTGACTGGAAGAATCCTTGGTATAACTACTTTTAGCGTAGGATGTCCACTAAAAGCCCAACTGTATAGAACTCTACTATTGCTGAACCGTGCCCGTTGGCGACTCTGTCCATCTTCATAAACATTATACACAAGCCACATTTGTTGTCAAGTCCTTTAAAATTATTTTTGTGGTATTATGTTAAATATGGCTAAAAATAAGGGAAATATTGAACAAGTCCGCCATTCGTTGGCGCACTTGATGGCAATGGCGATAACCAGCAAGCATCCGGAGGTGAAATTGGGCATTGGACCGACGATTGAGAACGGTTTTTATTACGATTTTGATTTTTCCGGCCTTGACCACTCGCCTACCGAAGAAAATTTACCCAAACTTGAAAATTTTATCCGCGAACTTATAAACCAAGACATTCAATTTGAAAAAGAAGAAATAAGCGCCGAAAAAGCCAGAGAAATTTTCCAAGACCAGCCGTTTAAACTGGAACTGATTGAAGAGTTGGAAAAAACCGGCAACAAAATTTCCATTTATAAATCCGGCGACTTCACCGACCTCTGCGCCGGACCGCATGTTGAATCCACTAAAGAAATTGATCCGAACGCTTTCAAACTCACCAAAGTCGCCGGCGCTTACTGGAAAGGTAGCGAGAAAAACAAAATGCTGACCAGAATTTACGGCGTGGCTTTTTCCACTAAACAAGAACTGGACGATTACCTAAAAATGTTGGAGGAGGCCGAAAAAAGAGATCATAGAAAACTTGGCAAAGAGTTAGAGTTGTTTGCTTTTTCCGACAAAATCGGAGCAGGACTTCCGTTGTGGCTGCCAAAGGGAACGATAATCAGAGAAGAGCTGGAAAAATGGGCAAAAGAAACAGAAAAAAAATGGGGTTATCAGCATGTAGTAACGCCACATATCACCAAAGGGGATTTGTATAAAATATCAGGGCATTTGCCTTATTATAAAGATGACCTCTATTCTCCGATTGACATAGAGGGAGAAGAATATTATTTAAAGCCGATGAACTGCCCTCACACTCACATGATATATGAAGCTCAAAAAAGGAGTTACCGGGAACTTCCGCTACGCTTGGCGGAATACGGACAAGTTTACAGATTTGAACGATCAGGCACTCTACATGGCCTTATGCGAGTGCGAGGTTTTTGCCAGAATGACGCCCACATATATGTTCAACCCGAAAAGGCAGTTGAGGAATTTATCAGTGTTTTAAAACTTCATGAATATTATTATAAAACTCTCAATATTAAAAACTGGCGAGTTGTTCTTGGTGTCAGAGACCCTAAAAATTTAAGAGCGAAATATCACGGTGATGAAAAGATGTGGGAAAAAGCGGAAGCGCTCACAAAAGAAGCTCTGGATAAGGCTGGCGTAAAATATGATATCGAAGAAGGTGGAGCGGCTCATTACGGCCCAAAGGCGGATATTTACATAACCTCAGTGGTCGGAAAAGAATACGCCATAGGCACTGACCAATTGGATTTATATATGCCGGAGCGGTTTAATTTGACTTACACGGATAAAGACGGAAAAGAAAAGATCCCGTACATAATACACCGCGCGCCTTTAGGCTCGCATGAACGCATGGTAGGGTTTCTTATAGAACACTACGCTGGCAATTTTCCCGTCTGGCTGTCGCCTGTTCAAGCTTTGGTAATCCCCGTCGGAGAAAAATTCAACGATTACGGTGAAAAAGTCTTGAGCGAATTAAAATCCTCCGGCGTCAGAGCCGAGATGGATAAGTCCAACGAAACCTTAGGTAAAAAAATTCGCGCCGGCAAGACTAAAAAAATCCCTTATCTCTTGGTGGTCGGAGAAAAAGAAAAAGAAGCCGAAACAGTCGCCGTCAACTTCCGCGACAAAAAAGAACAAGAAACAATACCCCTAGCCCAATTCGCCGAACTCGTCCAAAAAGAAATTAAAGAGAAAAAATAAAGCGGGTTGTAAATCAGTCTACAACCCGCTCGATAAACTAAAAAAGATAATTTTTAAGTCATACGTATTATGTTTGAGGTTACATAATTAGACGTTTCCTCATAAATTTTAAAAATCTCTTTTTGTTCAGGAGAAAGCATCTTCTCAAATACACTTCTTAAACGAGACTCCCTAGTTTGGGCACAGTCAAAGCAAATAATTGAACCCAGTTTTTTCTCTATCACTAACTGATTCTCTAACTCATTCAACACTCCCATACACCATATACATGGCTTAACATCTGGTGCATTTTTCATATTTTTTCCTTTCAAGAATTGTTAAACTGCCAATCAATAACTCAACGATTCAACTACCTTAAACCCGTCCACCATCACGAACGGTACGCTTTTTTTGCGCCAATTGCAATAGAATTCGGAAATTGGACAATTTTCCGGCGGATAATAATCTTCCAATACGCACATTCCCCATTCGCCTTGGTTGCCATCGCCTTCTTTTGATAACTTGCCACAGATGAATTCCCCCGATTTGTTTCTGTGGAGCAATTCGCAATACGGCAATGCGTAAATATATTTATCTTCATTTATCCACAGAGCTTTTGCTTTTCTCTGTTGTCCGCCAATCCTTGCCCCCTCGTATTTGATATAAAACCTTTTAATCGCTCGATGAGGGTTCCCTGCTTCTATGATGCATCTTCCACCTTCTACCCCAACAAGATGCTTCCTTATAAAAGAGACATCTTTTTCCTTTTCTTCATTAAAACACAAATAAATACCAACTTCATCCACATGAATTAATTCCACTTTTCTATATGCGTTCTTCGCGACATTCACAAATCTTCTGCGAATCGGGATCTCAAACAATGGCATATTACATCTCCTTTCCGTGTATTTAAACACAAAAATTATTTTAAATAACAAATAAAATTCTGCTTCATTCATACCCCAAAACCTAAATTTTTGCAAGAAAAAAATGTTCCCCTTAATTTTGCTATCGCCTAAATAAGGTACACATTTAAAAAAACAGGTAAATTTGATAAAAAAGAAAGGCAGATAAGATTTTGTCTCCATCTGCCTTTTCGTAACTTATTGCTAAAATTCATCTCAACTTTTTCACCTCTTTCATTAGGGCTTCTGTCATGTCCGCATCCACGGGTTCGCCCTTAACAACACCTCTTCTCTTCAATGCGGTTCCGACAATCGCCCCATCGGCAATTGCCATTTGAACGCCGATATTTCTTATATTAAGACCGCTTCCTATAATCAAAGGAGTATCACCTATGACAGATTTAACTTTTTTCAAATCTTCAAGACGAGCCTCTCCGCCGGTGTATTTCCCCGTAACCACAATCGCATCAGCCAATTTTATTGCTTCTTTGGCTGATTTTTCAATCGGCGTCTTCGGGTCTTGCAGGTCGTAATATTTTGGGTGTATACCACCCAACACGGCTATGTGTGAAAATTCATCGCGTGTTCTCATGAAATGCTGAGGATAAACAGGACTACAGTGGAGAAATTCTCCGTAGATATGGTCCATTTGAATGAAATTGCAACCGCTCTCATGCGCCACTCTAAAAGCTCTGATGTAATCATTGGGCAGTATATTTATGCCGACGGGGATTTTACTCATCCCCTCAACAACGTTTGATATTATTCTGATTGTTCTCTCGCAATCATCGGTCGCAAGATTGGAATCGTAATGTCCCCAACCGTAGTTTTCTATTATGACTCCGTCAACAAATGGTTGCAGTTTTTCTAAATCGTCCAACGCTTGACATACCTGTTTTCCCAATTCATCTCTCCACACATGAATCATTCCGATTATCGGCTTTTTTTCGGCAAAAATGCGGCCAAATATTTTTTCTTTCATTACATCGCTCCTTTCCGTGTATTTAAACACAAAAAAATATTTCAAATAACAAATAAAATTCTGCTTCATTCATACCTCAAAACCGAAATTTATGCAAGAAAAAAATGTTCCCTTTATTTAGGCGATAGCAGAATTAAGGGGAACATTTTAAAAACAGTTTAATTTCAAAAATTAGATATCCAAATTTTGGACCGCTTTGGCATGAGATTCTATGAAGAGCCGGCGGGATTCCACATTGTCGCCCATTAGAATCTGGAAAATTTTATCGGCTTCTTCGGCGTCCTTAATGCTGACTTGTTTGAGAATCCTGTTTGACGGATCCATCGTCGTTTCCCAAAGCTCGCCCGGATTCATCTCGCCCAAACCTTTATATCTTTGGACGGTATAATTTTCCTTCCCTTTCATCAGTTTATCCTTTTCGCCGTCGTTGTAAGCGTAATTGATGTCTTTTCCTTTGAAAATTTTATAAAGCGGAGGCTGGGCGATATACAGATAGCCTTGCTCAATAATCGGAGCGTAATATCTGAAAAACAAAGTGAGCAACAATGTCGTAATGTGCGAGCCGTCCACATCGGCATCGGTGGCGATTATTATTTTATGGTATCTTAATTTGGAAATATCAAACTCGTCGGCGATGGCCGCGCCTAAAGCGATAACCAAGGCTTTGATTTCCTTGAAGGCCAGCATTTTGTCTAGGCTCGTTCTCTCCACATTCAAAATTTTACCTTTCAGCGGAAGAATGGCTTGCGTTCTTCTGTCTCGGCCCTGTTTGCTGGAACCGCCGGCGGAATCTCCCTCAACGATAAAAATTTCCGCCTCGCTGGCATCTTTGGTCTGACAATCAGCCAACTTGCCCGGCAAAGTCAAACCTTCCAAAACGCCTTTTCTCAATATGCTTTCTTTGGCGGCTTTGGCGGCTTTTCTAGCCTTGAGCGCCAGCAAAACTTTGGAAACTATTGTTCGGGCATCGCTTGGGTTTTCCTCCAAGAACGCCGAAAAGGCTTCGCCGAAGACTGATTCCACCGCCGTCCTGGCTTCCGGATTGCCAAGCTTGGCCTTGGTTTGCCCTTCAAATTGAGGCTCCCTTAACTTGACCGAAATGACAGCCGTCATTCCTTCCCGCACGTCGTCGCCGGTAAAATTGTCTTCGTTTTCCTTGATGATGTTGTTTTTTCTGGCGTAGTCGTTGATTGTTCTGGTAAGCGCCGTCCTAAAGCCGGTCAAGTGCATTCCGCCGTCCGGAGTCTTGATGTTGTTGGCAAAACTTATTTCTTTTATGTCTATTTCTTCAACATATTGAACGGAACTTTCCACCGTAATCCCTTCCGCCTCTTTTTCCACGTAAAAAACTTTATCGTGAATCGTCTTTTCTCCGTGGTTAAGATGCCTGACTAGAGACATCAGTCCGCCTTCAAAATAAAAAGTGAACGATTCCGCCGGCAACTT
>Ga0209212_1001375_pt1 | contig 40000 bp, 36 predicted proteins | sample RifGroC2_FD_183996 | JGI IMG/M metagenome (GOLD analysis project Ga0209212, IMG submission 183996) | Groundwater microbial communities from Rifle, Colorado, USA - Groundwater C2 (SPAdes) (version 2) | ecosystem: Environmental > Aquatic > Deep subsurface > Groundwater | place: Rifle, Colorado... | reverse complement strand
CCGCATCCTCAAGCAAAACCGCAATAGTTGTCGGATCTCCATATTCAAGAGTTTCTCTCCACTTTCTTTTTCCATTTGTAGATTTAAGTTCTTTAAGCGCAATAAGAAATGTTCCCGCTTCAACAACAAATGAGATAGCGAGAATTATAAAAGCGGCTGAGCCAATGTTAATGTGCTCGCCATGCGCAAGTCCTGTGATTCCATGATAAAGTGTTATGCCTGCTCCAAGAAAAAAGATGCTGCACGCACTTATGAGCGCCCAAAAAAATCTTTCATTGCTATAGCCATAATGAAAATCTTCATCTGACGGCCGCTGAGATTTCTTGATTCCCACCATCAAAAGAAGCTGATTTACGACATCAGCAACACTATGCACTGCTTCCGAAAAAAGTGCTCCCGAGCCAGTCGCAAAAAAACCAATCCATTTCAGAACCATAATAAAAACATTGCCTCCCAACGCCGCCAGTACTGGCAAATATCCATGTGAGTTTTTTGTATTCATGAATATCAGTATACGCTTTTTTAAAAAAATAGAAAGACACAAATACATAAAAGGCAGCCACTAAAAACTGCCTCTTATGCTAAACATAATCATGAATATCGTCATGCTAAAACTTTTTCTAATTTATCAAGCGATTCGTTCCAACCCTGATTCATGTCTTGAAAATCCTTCTCGCTGAAACCCGCAAGGTTATCGTATTTAATAGTTAATTTTGTTTTACCATCCACCTCATCAAAGGTTGTTTGTATATTCATTATTGTCGGCCAATCACTGCCCATACCATAATATGAAGCTGGCATGCGATTACCTTCCGCGTCAGCAAAACTGTCACTCACTACAATTCTTTCCATTGGTTCAATTTTCTCATATTCCCCCGTGCTCCAATAATCCTTACTATCAGCTTCATTCCTCATGCAGAATAAATATTTTCCGCCTTGAGTGAAATCTATATTAGCAACAGGACAGGAAAAACCATTTGGTCCCCACCATTTTTTTACCATTTCAGGAGTTGTCCATGCTTTCCAAACTTTTTCCTTTGGCGCGTCGAAAACTCTTTCCAGAACAAACGATTTTTCATTTTGATTATTCATATATTCAATATTAATACTTATATAAATTCTTACCGCAGTAAGTATTACTTTGTTTCAAAAAGAAAAAGCGGTAGTCCCGATGGACTCCGCTTTTGTTAATATCATTCCTCCAACCTATTTACTATCTCATTTCTTCTCAAGCCGACTATTTGATTCGCCAACCTAAGTATCCTTATTGCAATTTCTCGTTCCCTCTTTCTTTCCTTATTTTTTGAAGAACCAAGAACTACTTCGTAAAATACTGCTAATATGGTTTCGTTTAGCGTTTCTAATCGATCTCCTCTTCTGCAAATCCGTTTCATGCATTCATCGCAGCTATCAGCATTCACCAGCAACGAAATGAGCAATGAATTCCTCTTCCCTATAGGAAAACAAAAAACATCATCAATTTCTTTTCTTGTTAGACAAGTGTGTTTTATTTTCATGATTCTCTCCTTTGATTGTGCCATCCTATAAATCCACCACTATGATGAACTCAATAAGAGCGGTAAGGGAAATAGATTCATTTCCCTTACCTTATACACTATAGCGGTATTTCATATTGAACTATGGCCGGCCTTGTTCCTCGCCAATCAATTTGAACTTCATTCTCTTCATCAATTACAAAGATTCCACCGAAGCGATTCCAGCACCCATGCTCATATTTTTCAACATGATACACTTCGCATCCAAGACAATTCGTTAATCGATAAATTCCTATTTCCAAGATAGGAACAGCTGTTACCCAAATACCAGAAGTAAGTTCAAGCGGTTCTGTAACTTCAAATATTTCATAGAGATGTGGAATAAATGTACTGGGTCCGAAAAGAAGCGTATTGAAATTTTTTAAATACGTTTTTTTAACGTATTCATTAACATCTTTATCTCCCAGTTTTACGCTTTTTCTCATGACTTTCTCCTTTTTTTGAGTTGTAACTAATGTAATACGAAAAAATAACCACCAATGGAGCAAATATGAGCAGATCAATAAGCCATTCATTAGCAGATAGCCAGTTGAGAAATCCTATCTCATTTAAATACAAGGTAATCGTGGGAACTCCTTTGAGACCAAAAAAAATACCAAGAATAATTGCCAAAAATATAATTGCGCATACTTTCTTCATAGAATCTCCTTTTCTATTTAGTTGTGAAATAACTTACCGTCAGCTCATGCTAACGGTCTATATTAGCATGTTTGAAGAGATTTGTCAATACTAAACCGACACTTATTTTTAAAGTTTTTGTCGACACTTTTTCCTATTTATAGCACTATTTACACACTTTAATTAATATGATATACTTAATTTAGATAAAAGTGTCGGTTTTTTTATACAAATATCTTTAATTTATGAGCAGTCAAATAAATTCCCTGGAAAAACTTGGTCTGAGCAAAAAAGAAGCTCGGCTTTATTTGATTTCCCTAGAAACTGGCCCTGCTACTGTTGCCAAGTTAGCTCAAAAATCAGGCCTTAAACGCGGCACAATTTATGAATTTTTGGGCGAAATGGTCGAAAAAGGGCTTTTGGAAGTCAGTATTTCCGGCAAAAGAAAGCTTTACAGTGGAACTGAGCCAAAAAAACTGCAAAAAATCATTGACCGGCAAAAAGACATCCTGGAAAGTCTACTCCCTGACTTATCCCTACTCACGTCAACTGGCCCCAATAAGCCAAAAATAAAGTTTTATGAAGGCAAGGAGGGTATTTTAAAAGCGTACTATGAGATATTGGACCTTCCAGACGGATCAGAAGTGATTGGCTTTGCCACTCTAGGAGAAATCTATAAAATCTTTACCAGAAGCGATGTCGACAAGTATGTCAAAAAGCGCGCAGCCAAAAGAATAAAAGAGAAATTGATCATGCCCACTGATGAATATTCTGAGAGTCACAGTCAGGATAACAAGAAGGAGTGGCGCGAAACACTCTTGATTCCCAGAAGCAAATTCTTCATTACCAATGAAATTAATGTCTATCAAAACAAAGTCGCCATTGTTTCCCTGGGAGAAGAAAAAGTAGCCGTCATAATTGAATCGCAGCAAATAGCTGACACGCAAAGAGCAATTTTCAATTTAATTTGGAACAATTTAAGAAAAAAATAATTATATTGTCATTCCTGCACCCGCCTACTGGCGAGTATAAACTCCAGCAGGAATCCAAAATAACAAAATCATTATAATTAAAAAAGATTATTGATAGCCCACGAATATTAGAAATAAATCCTGGATTCCGGGTCAAGCCCGGAATGACACACTTAAGATTACTTGTAATATTTTGTATTAGATATACACTAAAAAACTATGAAAAATACACCCAAAAAACTCATTCTTATCGACGGAAATGCCATTATTCATCGGGCTTATCATGCGCTGCCGCCTTTCACCACCAAAAAGGGTGAACTTGTGAACGCTGTCTATGGATTCTCTTCCACGCTGCTGAGTGTTATTGCCGAATTCAAGCCTGACTATGTCGTGGCTTCATTTGATTTGGCAGGCAAAACTTTCAGACATGAGCAATTTGAAGACTACAAAGCTACTCGCGTGAAAGGAGACGATGAACTATATGCCCAAATTCCTCGCGTGAAAGAAGTTGTGCAAGCTTTCAATATTCCAATTTATGAAATGGCAGGGTTTGAGGCTGACGATATCATCGGAACAATTGCCAAGCAAATCAAAGAAAACAAGGAAGACATTGAAACTATCATTGTCACTGGCGATATGGATACTTTGCAACTCGTGAATGATACGACCAAGGTTTACACTATGCGCAGAGGTCTCAGCGATTCTATTTTGTATGACAAAGACAGAGTTATTGCGCGCTATGGACTTAATCCTGATCAAATCATTGACTACAAGGCTCTTCGCGGCGATCCTTCTGATAATATTCCAGGCGTAAAAGGCATTGGAGAAAAAACGGCGGTCACATTACTTCAAAAATACATAACCCTAGATGGTGTGTATGAAAATGTTGAGGAAATCAAAGGGGCTGTTAAAGATAAATTGGTGCGGGACAAAGCGCAAGCGTATTTAAGCAAAGATTTAGCAACAATTCATTTAAGTGTCCCTGTTGAATTTGAACTTGAAAAATCAGTTCTTCATGATTTTGACAGAGAAAAAATCGTAAAGCTTTTCAGCGAACTAAATTTTTTCAGCTTAATCAAAAGATTACCAGGAGCTGAGAATCATGAATCAAGAATCATGAATCAAGAAAAAGAAGGCGTAAAGGATTTTAAATATACAATAGTCAACGAAAAAAATCTTGAAGAAATCTTTGCAGAATTCAAAGATGCTGAAGAAATTTCTTTGGACACTCAAACACAAGACGGAAAAATTTCCGGAATTTCTGTTTCATGGAAAACAGGCAGAGCCGCATTTTTTCCTATTGATAGGCTTGAAAAAATCAAACCACTTTTAGAAAATTCCAAAATAAAAAAAATTGGCTACGACCTGAAAACAATTTACAAACAACTTTTCAATGAGACCATTTTTTTGGACGGACTATATTTTGATGTCATGTTGGCTGCTTATGTTTTGAATCCTGGCGAAAAAATTAATTTGGAAAAACTTGTTTTTTCAGAGTTAGGCGAAGAAATAAACTTCGAACAAAAACCCAAGGGTCAACTTTCTTTGGTTGCAAGTCAGGAAGATGAAGAAGCTTCTAGCAAGCAAATTTGCCAAAAGGCAGACTACGCTTTGAAATTGAAAGCTGCTCTCGAAAAAAGAATCGATGAAATTTCCGCTGAGCAAAAAGAAGCCAAGCTTACGGATGGAACACTCGCAAGTATTTTTTTTGAAATGGAAATGCCTCTTTTGAAAATCTTGGCTGACATGGAAATAACAGGAGTAGAGCTTAATACCGTTATTTTCAAAGGTATTTCAGAAAAAATCACCGTCACTTTGAAGAATCTTGAAAAATCAATTTATGAAATGGCAGGAAGAGAGTTCAATATAAATTCACCTTCGCAACTTTCCGAAATACTTTTTACGGATCTGGCGCTTTCGACTTTGGATATCAAAAAAACCAAAAAGGGACTTTCGACTGGCGCTTCCGAACTTTCAAAACTGCGAGATTCGCATAAAATAATTTCCAAAATCGAAGAATACCGCGAATTATTCAAGCTGAAAACCACATACCTGGATGCGATTCCGAAACTTGTCGATAAAAATTCGCGCATACATACAACATTCAATCAGGCGGTGGCAGCAACTGGAAGACTTTCCTCAACTGAGCCAAATTTGCAAAACATTCCTATCAAAACAGAACTTGGACAATTACTAAGAACAGCTTTCACTGCCAAAGAAGGCTACAAACTTATCAGCGCCGATTATTCACAAATAGATTTGCGCGCTGTGGCTCATGTCAGCAAAGATAAAAAGATGATAGAAGCGTTCCACCGAGGCGATGACATTCATTCCCTGACAGCCGCTGAGATAAATGGTGTAACTCCTTCACAAGTGACGCAAAAAATGCGCTCCAGTGCCAAAGCCTTGAATTTCGGCATCATCTATGGCATGAGCTCATTTGGATTCGCTCAGTCAGCTGGAATTGCGCAAGGGCTAGCTAAAGAATTCATCAAGGCATACATGGAAAAATTTTCCGGTGTGGCTGCATATATGAAAGAAACTCGCGAATTTGCACGCACTAATGGTTATGTTGAAACGCTTTTGGGACGAAGGAGAAATCTTAATGAAATAAATTCTCCTAATTTCCAAGTAGCAGCCGGCGCAGAAAGAATGGCCATCAACATGCCTATTCAGGGATTAGCTGCTGACATAGTCAAACTGGCCATGATAAAAACCCATCAAGCTTTTGATGGTGACAGCGAAATACAAATGATACTTCAAATTCATGATGAAATAATTTTGGAAGTTAAAGCTGAGAAAGCTGAAGTGGCTGCCAAAAAACTTAAAGAACTCATGGAAAATGTTCACCCTCTGCGCGTGCCGCTAATCGTCGACGTAAAAGTCGGAGACAACTGGGGAGAAGTGTAGCAATACTAATTTTCACGAATAATAAACACACGAATTAACACAATTACAGCCGCAGCGCTAAACCATTAGTGTTTATTGGTGTATTATTAGTGCTATTAGTGATTTATAAAAATGCCTGAACTTCCCGAAGTACAAACTATTGTTAACGACCTTCAGATATTAACCGGCGACACCATCACCGGTTTTTGGACAAATTTTACAAAAGCAATTAAGTCTGACGACTTTGAAGAAAAAATCAAGGGACAAAAAATCGCAGGAGTGAAGAGACTTGGAAAAAATATTGTCATTGAATTGGCAAATGATACTTTTATTGTTGCTCATTTGAAGATGACAGGAAAGTTATTACTCAGTAACCAGAAGCTAATAACTAGTAACCAGAAAATTCAAACTAAACACCTGCATCATGTTTTTTCTTTGCAGAAAAACGGGGCTCTGGAATTTCATGACATCCGAAAATTCGCCACTTTGGAACTTGCAGATAAAAAAAGACTATCAGAAATTGAATCCGGCAAAGGCATCAATCCCCTTTCAAAGGAATTTACTTTGAAAAAATTTACTGAGCTGATCGAAGTCAGAAAAAATAAAAGCATCAAAAGTTTCCTCATGGACCAGACCGCTATTTCCGGTATTGGAAACATCTATGCATCAGAAATTCCATATGATGCGAAGTTAAATCCTATCAGAAAACTTCAAACACTCAGCGAAACAGAGAGAAAATCCTTATTCAAATCAACTTTGAAAATATTAGTTAAGGCCATCAGTAAAAGAGGTACTTCTTTCAGTGATTATCGAGACGCCAAAGGTAAAAAAGGCGAATTTCAAAATTATTTGAAGGTTTATAAAAAGGCTGGTAAAAGTTGTGCAAAATGTGCTACAATAATCGAAAAGAATGTCATTGAGCAGCGCAGCACTTTTCACTGTCCTACTTGCCAGCAGTAATATTGCTATATGGCTAAATTGCTAAATTGTTTGGATTTTTTCTGAATTTTTTAACGATTTAACAATATAACAATTTAACAAATATAATTAAATGAATCGAAAACAAATCGGTTTAATCGTTTTGATTGCCGCGCTTATTGTGGGAGGAGTCATGTTTTTCACTAGAGACAAAAAGGCTTCGAGCGTAAAACAAATTCAAGTAAACGGAATAAAGGAATCGACTACTCCAGCTAACTCTGGAAATGTCAATCCGATTACGGGACTCGCTTGTGAAAATTGGAATCGTCGGAACTTTGCTGTCATGCAACCTGCAGATGTCGCTGCACGTCCCTTAGCTGGTCTTTCAGAATCTGACATGACTTTTGAAATGGTGGCTGTCTACGGAAGCATTACGCGTCTCATGGGCGTTTATGGATGCAACTATCCAGTGGAGGTTGGTTCGCTTCGCAGCGCACGTCATGACTTTGTTCATATCGCAAAAAGTTTAGATTCAATTTATGCTCATTGGGGACGTGCAGACATCGAACAATTCAAGGATGTTCTCAACAGCGGAGTCATTGATGACATGAATTGCAATAATGATGCAGGAAAATCAGCTGGTCAATATTGTTTCCGTAAAGAAGCCGAGGGAAATATGCGAGGGGTTGATACTGGATATGCTAAATTTGAAAAACTAGTCGAAGGAGCCAAGACTTACGGGTACAGCATGGAAAACAAATTTGTTGGATATCCTCATCAAATTGAAGCTTCAATTGATCAACGTCCAAGCGGTGGAAATCTTCGTGTAGCCTTCGCAAAACCATTTGATGTTGAATACGACTACGACAAAGCCAGCAATTCATATCTGAGAACCTGGGGGGGTGAAGCTGACACAGACAGAAACAACAAAAAAAGAATTGCTCCAAAAAATGTTGTCGTTTTGATTGCTGATGCTGCTCCAATCAAGGTCGGTGAACAATACGCCAATATTCAAATCGGAGATCCATGGTATGATCAAGCTGATTCAGGAAGCGCTTTTTATTATATGAATGGTCAGCAAATCAAGGGAACATGGAAGAAAGATAAAACAAAAATAGAAAGCAAACTATTTTTCCTAAATGAACAAGGACAAGAAATTAAATTTGTTCCTGGTCAGATCTGGGTTGACATCATTGATCCAGGACAGGCACTTCGTTGGACACCATCGGCATAGGGAACAACAGTCATTAGCAGTAAGAATAGTCCTTGGTCATTAGTGACGGGGCTTTCTTATTACTTAGAACTTATGACCATGCATACTGCCAAAAACCAATGTTTACAATGACCCATATTAATTAATGTCTATTGAATTAGTTATATCCTCCCAATTTCCTTAGATTATTAAAAATATGTTAATATTCCTATTCGGCGCTGATAGTTTTCGTACACAGGAAAAACTCAGCGAACTAAAAAACCAATATCTTTCCAAGAACAGCTCAGGCACAGACCTGAGCATTCTTGAATATGGAGAAACTGGTGCCATGAAGACGCTTGCTGAAATTCTCTCAGCCCAAGGACTTTTCTCTTCCAAGCAGCTAGTGACTGTGAAGAATGTCATGACTAAGGGTTCCACAGAACAACAAAAAGAACTTTTAGTTTTCCTAAAATCCCAAACGGAATTAAAAAATGATGCTGACTCAATTGTTATCTTCTTTGAAGCTGGCGCTCCCAAAAAAAATGGAGCTCTTTATAAATTTCTTTTCACTCAGGCAAAAAAGCAAGAATTTGCACTCCTAGAAGGAATCACTCTAGCCAATTGGGCATTGGCACTGACAAAGAAACTTTCACCCGAAACCACTTTTTCAAAAAGTGCGCTCAATCTTTTATTAGTTGCCACGGGCAACGACTTACATATTCTAAACAATGAAATTACTAAACTTGTAAGCTATAAAACCAGTGGAACCATTAATGATGAAGATATCGCGACTCTAGTTAAATCAAAAGTTGATTCCACCATGTTTGAAACTATTGAAGCGCTTTCTTCCGGCAACAAATCGCGCGCGCTTCAGCTTCTTCATGAACAAATAGCTAAAGGTGAAGACGTTTTTTATATTCTTTCCATGTATACCTATCAGATAAGGACTCTTCTTAAGATTGGAGATTTTTATTGGCAAGGCATGAGCAGCGCCCCACAAATTGCACAAGCTTCTGGGATTCATCCCTACGTCGTGCAAAAATCTCTTTCTCAAATCCGCAATCTTTCTGAAGACAAAACAAAACAGATGCTTCGAGACCTTGCCGAAATAGACATGAACGCCAAGACTGGAAAAGTTGACCCGCTTTTGGCCTTGGATACTTTCATAGTTTCACTGTAAAAAATAATCATGCATATTTGGCATGGAAAATAAATTTTCAATTATAGTCTGCACTTTCAACAGATTAGATTATCTCAAAAAATGCATTAATGCACTACTTGCTCTGGATTTTCCTGAATATAAAATATTGATTGTTAATGATGGCTCAACCAATGAGACTAAGAACTTTTTAGACGCGCTGAATGAAAAACGAATTACGGTCATTCATAACGAGACCAATAAGGGTCTCAGCCGCTCGAGAAATATTGGAATTGCAAATTCTACATCGGAATTTCTAGCCTTCACTGATGATGATTGCCAAGTCGATAAAAATTGGCTAGCTGAACTTTCAAAAAGTTTCGACAAGCAGAAGGTTGATTTTGTGATAGGTCAAACGTTTTACATTAGCGCCAGCTATAAAGGATATTTTCCAGAACGACTAGTTTCAAATATAGATGCCAGATGGCCAATGGGATGCAATATCGCATACAGAAAGAAGGTTTTTGAAATTTGTGGCGGCTTTGATGACTTTTTTTATAAATACAACAATGAAGATTCCGAAATGGCAATTCGAGCAACAAGCAAGAATTTTTCCTTTGCTCGCTGCAAAACAGCAATAGTTAATCATCAAGCAATGAACTGGAATGCAAAGGCTCTTTTGAGATCAACAAGAAATGCAGCTGTTTGGCCTCTTTTGAAGAAAAAATACCCAGAATATTTTCAGGTATTTGGATCGCCTGTTTTACTTGGAACAATTATAAATCCCAAAGATTATTTGTTTTTGTTAATACTACCTGTTGTCGTCCCAGTTTTATTTATAAGATATCTAGCACACGGAAAGCGCGACGTGAAAATATTTTTCATCAAATGGCCGGTTTATTTAATTTTAAGAAGATATTACATTTACAAAGAAGCTATATCTAATAAAATTTTTATGTTTTAGTATTTTTCCTGCAACTTCTTACAACAAAAAAAGGATCATGCGCAATTCATGGTTTTACAGGCAATGACATTAGACCAGTGTTTTGTGCAACTTTTTTGCTAGCCTATTTTGTTTTTCGGCCAATTGTCCGACCTCGGCGAACCGAGGCGAGACGGGATACGAGAGTATCTCTGAGCTTTTGGATAGTGAGTATTTTATCCAAAAGCGCGGCGAAAAAGGAAATGGGCTAGCAAAAAAATATAAACTTATTGCTAATACTAGTTTAAACACAGCCACGTATTGCGTGTGACCCTATTTTTCCTGCAACTCCTTACAACAAAAAACCAACGAGTTTAAATCGTTGGTTTTTTGTATATGCAAAGTTTTTGAATCTTTACTTTTTCAGTGCAAGCTTCTTAACAGCAGCATTCAAACGAGATTTCTTTCGAGCAGCAGTATTTTTCTTGATAACATTCTTTTGAGCAGCTTTATCCAAAGCTTTAATTGCAGCTTTCAGGAATTCCTGAGCTTCAGCAATACTTCCGGAAGCGATATTCTCGTTAGTCTTTTTGATAGCATTTCGGAAAACTCCTTTTACGATCTTGTTCTTGATAGTCTTGCGATCAGTAACTCGCATGTATTTTTTAGCAGATTTTTTGATTGGCACGGGGTTATTTGAACTTACCTATTCCTGAGAGCATTAGGAAAAAGCTCATTCGATAAAATTAATTTAAATATTGTTCTATCTATTATTAACACGTATAATCTACTTTGGCAAGGGTTTCAAAGTTACTCATATTCCGAAGTAACTCGTAATCCGTAACTAGTAATCAGTAAAAATTGAAAATTCCCTAGTTACTAGTTGCCAGTTACTAGTTACTGATTACTAGTAACTGATTATTATTTACTAAAATTACTGACTCATCGCCAAATCTATAATTTCCTCTCCACCTAGCTGTTCGTTCACCTTTTTGACAATATGTCCTCTATTAAGCCAGATTTCACTAGCCCAAGTCGAGCCAGAGGCTTTAATAAAGATCTTTTTCTCCTTGAAAAACACGGGGGTTATGTTTTCAGCGCCAAGGCGCCCATATTCGGTCTTAATCACCAATTGAAAAACATAAAAAACGCTCTGCTGATCAATAACAGTCCGCCGAGCTTCAATGCTTTTTTTATTTATAAAAGATCCAAGGGTCTTCATAAAAGGATATTTGCTTAAAGTCCTAGATACAATATTAGATGTGATCACTAAAGCTGATTTCCAATAAGTTACATCGGTCATTGGCTGTAAGTTTAGTCGTTAGTCAAATGTCAAATGACTAATGACTGATCTTATCGCTAATGACTAATGTTACAAATATAGCCAGGACTTTTTTAATTCTTTATCGGCATGATTATATATGTGTATGAAAGGTTTTCTTCCCGCTTTTCGCCCTGAACCATGCGAAGAACTGCTGGGGAGGAACCACTATTCATAAGCAAAACCATATGAGAAGTCCCCATGGCTTGCAAGCCATCCACCATATAGCGAGGATTAAAAAGTGCTTCCTGTTCAGGTCCTTCTATTTGAGCATTAAGAATAGTCTTATTTTCACCTACTTCCTCAGCCCTTGATTGAACATAGACTTCCTTGCCTTCTGAATTCACTGTAAATTTAACTTCTCCTGCCTTGCTATGTGTGAAGATTCCAGCAATCTTTACCGCTCTCAAAACTGAATCCTTTTTCAATACAACTCTAGTTGTGAAGGATTCCGGAATGATTTGTTGATATGGAGGATATTTACCATTAATAAGTCTGGAAACAATCCTTACATTGTCGACTTGGAAAAATATCTGACTTTCCTCAATCCCAATCTTTATTTCCTGGGTATCATTACCAATAACACGGAAAACTTCCGAAAAAGTATTAAGGGGCACGATAATTGAGCCTGTTTTTTCAATAAATAGGTCATAGGCTTGCGGATTATCCTTTACTAGAGTCACAACTGCCTCAGCTAAGCGAAAACTGTCTGTAGCAGCCAATTTTACCTCTAGCTTATCAAGCAAAACGTTGAATCCAGTAAGTTCTGGACGAGTACTATCCATTGAAACACACATCGCAAGTCGCGGAATAGCTTCTCTCATTTCCTGAGCTGGCAGAGAAAATAGGAATTCGCCCTCCATTTCAGGAATAATAGGAAAATCTTGAGCCTGTAAACCCTTTATTTGAGCCTTAGATGAGCCACTTTCAATATGAAGAGTCTGGTCGATCACTGTCAAAGCCACTGTTCCATCGGCAGGAAGATTATTCACAAAATTGCTAAGGAGGCGCGCTGGAACTGTAATTGTTCCTTCTTCTTCTATTTTAGCGCCAATTTTCAAGAAAACACCTATTTCAAGGTTAGTAGCCGCAATCTTAAGCATTCCGTGGTCAGTCTCCAGAAGGATGTTCTCCAAAATTGGCAGAGTTATTTGCTTTCCAACAACCCGTTCGGTGCTATATATAGCCTTTTTGAAGTTTTCTTGGGTGCAGGTTAATTTCATATATTTAATATTCTTAAAATTTTACAGGGTTACTTTCAAGGTTATACATAAGTAACCGACTTATGCACACATTATACACAGCACTATCGTGGCTTTATAGAGCTCTAAACCGCATATATTCTTTCTCGGAGGATACTTACGTCTTCCCTTACCTTCTCATCTGTTTCCATTTCTTTGCTTATTTTTTCAAAAGCATGAAGGGCTGTTGTGTGATCTCGGCCACCAAATATTGTTCCAATACTTGGATATGAAGAACTGAGTTCACTACGCATGATATACATTGCGATATGACGTGCATAAGCAATTTCTTTCTTTCGTCCTTTTTCAATAAGTTCTTTGTTCGAAATATTGAAATACTGCGCAATTGCATCAATAACATTTTGCGGCTGCACACCCTTCTTCTTTCCGCTTGAAATTATTTCCTGCAATGCTTGTTGCACAAATTTCAAAGTCGGCAATTTTTTATTAAATTCGCAAGCTCCAATAATGCGATTGAGCGCTCCCTCTAATTCGCGAATGTTATTTTTCACGTTTTCAGCAATAAACCGAAGAGCTTCTTCATCCATATAAAAATTTCGCTCAGCAGTTTTAGTTTTCAAAATGGCAATACGTGTTTCCAAATCAGGTTTTCCAATATCAGCAATCATACCTCCTTCAAAACGTGAACGTAATCTGTCTTCAAGAGTTGCAATCGCTTTAGGAGGACGGTCAGAACTGATTACGATTTGTTTATTGAGTTGATACAGGGCATTGAAAATATGAAAGAATTCGATCTGAGTTTTTTCTTTTCCAGCTAAAAATTGAACGTCGTCAATGATGAGCAAATCAATAGCTTGATAGGCGGATTTGAAATCATTCACGGTCTGGTTTCGAATTGAATCGATAAGCTCATTTGCAAAGCGTTCAGAAGTGATATATTTGATTCTGCGCGAGCTATCATGGGCTAAAACTTCATTTCCAATAGATTGCAGAAGGTGAGTTTTTCCAAGACCTACTCCTCCATATATGAAAAGTGGATTGTATATTTTTCCAAGATTTTGAGAAACGGCATAGCATGCAGCGCGAGCCAATTCATTATTTTCACCAATAATGAAATTTTCAAAAGTATAACGAGGATTTATATTATTTTCTTGAGCTGTCAATCCTGCATGGTTTGTGTTTTGAATTGGACGAGGAGCGTAATTTCCTGCCTGTTGAACAGCTTGCTGAGGTTGCTGATATGCTTGCGGGGGTTGCTGGGATTGAGCGCTCATAGGCTCATTTTTTTTCATCTCGCCCTGACCATTTTGAGGAGCTGGATCACTGCTATATATAACGCAACTAATTTCTCTTATATCATCCTGAAAATTTCTAAGCGCTCTGAAAATATATGTATTGTATTTATTTTCCAACCATTCCTTGGCAAAACCATTTGGCACACCAATAACAACCTTGCCATTTTCATTGGATAGAATTGTTGTGTTTTTAAACCAAGTACTAAAATTTGCCTTCGAAATAGAGAGTTCTATTTCTCCAAGTGCGGCTTGCCAAAGTTCTGCATTGTTCATTCCTGTAATAAAAAGTTAAATGAGCCAAACTCAGGTTAACTTTTCCTTTCGAACTTTTAATTAAAAAAACAAATATTCAATTATTTTAATCTTTTGTAAATGCCGCGCGACCGCTATCGAGGATAAAATTCACTTATATCTATCGGTAAGCAAAATTATATCATGCTCTTGATTGCTAAGCCAGAAAATCACACAAGCAACTGTTAACAATATGTGCATAAGTGGATAAGTGCTTTTTTTGCCTCTATCTAGCTTTTTTATACCACATTTTAGCATAAAAAGCGACCTGTTTCCTTCTTCATAAGTAGGATATCTCCTTCCGTTAGTTTTTGTCAACTATTCAAATCATCTATTTATATTATTTAAAGCCTTAAATGAGCTATTTTTCCTTAAGAAATGGGTTGACTTTTTATCTCAGACTGATACACTAAGGCATAGTATTGCTCACATTAATTAATTCAGTGATTATGCATCGATATTTGCCTAATCTTAAATTCATCTAAATATGAAACGAACATACCAACCCAAAAAAGGACGACGTAAGAGCCGCCATGGTTTTCTTGAACGAATGAGCACAAAAAATGGTGCAGCTGTAATAAAAAGACGCAGACAAAATGGCCGCAAGAAGCTTTCTGTCTAATTTAGGTCAAAATTTTATTCCCTGATGCATAATCTTCATGCTTCCAAAACAACATAGATTAATAAGACGTGAAGATTTTGCAACCACCTTTGATCGCGGCTCTTACACTTCCATTCACGAAGGAGTCGCCATCAAATTTGTCAAAACAATTCTTCCGGATTCACGAATTGGATTTCCAATCGGAAAGAACTTTTCAAAGAAGGCAGCCGCGCGCAATCGAGCTCGCAGAGTTCTGAGAGCAGCAACTTTTCAATTTCTTAGTCAATTAAAGCCAGGATTTGATATAATCATATTAATTAAACCAGGCTATAAAAATATTGAACATAAGAAGGTTACTGAGGATTTAAAGAAAGTTTTCATTAAGGCTAACTTGCTTAAGTAACATTTTCCATTCATCTTGGAATAATCAAAAACAAAATGGTAGCACTCTTTGACACAATCATTTACCAACCACTCTACAATATACTTATTTTTCTTTACAATATCGTTCCCGGTAGTGATTTTGGTATTTCTATCATTCTTATAACCGTTCTTCTGAGAACTTTTTTGATTCCTTTATATAAAAAACAAATTGAGTCCCAAAAGAAAATGCAAATCTTGCAGCCTAAAATAAAGGCTTTGCAAGAAAAAACAAAGCATGACAAAGAGCAGCAAACTAAACAGTTGATGGAACTTTACAAAGAGCATAAGACAAATCCTTTTTCTGGTTGCCTTCCAATTGTTATTCAAATCATTTTCTTCTTGGCTATTTATAGAGTACTTATAAATATTTCTAACAGCGGACTAACCGCTGATGCTTCACAGCTTTATTCTTTCGTTACGGATCCCGGAAAAATAAATCAATTTTTCATTTCCTTGGTAGACTTAACTAAACCAAGCATCATTATTGCAGCCTTAGCTGCAATTGCTCAATATTTTCAAACTAAAATGCTAATGGCAAGCCAACCAGTCACTCCTAAGAGTGAAGATGGGCAACCTGATTTTGCTCAAATTATGAGCAAGCAAATGTTATATCTAGGACCATTTCTTACACTTTTCATTGGAATAAAATTTCCTGCGGGACTATCCCTATACTGGCTAGCCGGAACTCTTTTCATGCTTATTCAGCAAATTTTGCTCGATAAAAAAACATCCTCACTGAAATCTTAGCTTGATTGAAAGATGTGAATGAAAACCTAAACCCAGGATGCCAAAATTGGTTAACTGCTAATTTAATATAAGAAATCCCTTGGGCATAGCCCATTTGAATTTCCCTACTGGACATGGAAAAAGAAACAAAAGAACTTATAAAGAAAACTATTGATGAATTATTGGAAAAGATGGGATTCACAGGAAAAGTCACTGTTTCCGAATCATCAGAAGATGACAGCATTATCTGCAACATAACTACCGACGTGGATTCACATTTTCTTATAGGTCAACACGGAATAAATCTTCAAGCAATCCAGCACTTGGCTCGGCTAATGGTGCGTAAACAAATTCCTGAAAAAATTAGATTTATTTTAGATGTTAACGATTATAGACAGCAAAAAAATCAATCCGTAATTGAGCAAGCTATTCAAGCTGCCCAAGAAGCTGTTTCAAGTCACTGCAGCGTTGCAATGAAACCTATGTCCACCTACGAACGAAGACTGGCTCATCTGGAGCTCTCTAAGGACACGAGGGTTAGCACCGAAAGTGTAGGCGAAGGAGAAGACCGTAAAATCATGGTTAGACCGGCTGATTTAATGGATTAGCGTCTAGGTTAAGCACTAAAACACAAGCTACATGGCAATCGCACGAAAAATTGCCTACAACGTGATTTTTAACGTTATCACAAAGCTTATCTCCACCATTTTAGCATTGGTTGGGATAGGTTTTATTACACGTTATCTTGGTAAAGAGGGCTTTGGAAACTATTCCACAGTCCTTGCTTTTTTTGCTTTCTTTGGAAGCGCTGCTGATCTTGGTTTATATGCGATTACAGCGCGCGAAATTTCTCGCGCGGGAGCAAACGAAAAAAAAATACTAGGCAATGCCTTTACGCTTCGACTTTGCACTTCTTTTGCTGTTTTCTTTTTAACACCAATCTTGGTCTTTTTCCTGCCTTATTCCAATGATGTAAAAATAGGAATTCTTATTGCTGCTGCATCATTCGTTTTTTCCTCAACATACATGGTGCTAAACGGTGTATTTCAGAAGAACTTAGCGATGGACAAGGTTGCAACGGCTGAAGTCTTAGGAAAGGTAATTCAGATTGCAATCATTATATTAGCAGTTCGCAATGATTTGGGATTCATAACAATCATATTATCAGTACTGTTTGCAATGGTTTTCAACTTTATTGTTGTATTTCTATTAGTGCAAAAATATATTCCTCTCAAATTACAGTTCGATTTCACTTATTGGAAAAAATTTCTAAAAGAATCAGCTCCCTTAGGATTATCCGCAGTTGTTATTTTTATTTATTTTAAAATAGACACTATCTTACTTTCTGTTTTAAAAACAAGCAGCGAAGTTGGAATTTACAATGCTGCTTATAAAGTTATTGAAAACGTTTCTTTTTTCCCAGCCATGATTATTGGTCTGATGTTTCCGATGTTTTCACGTCACATTTTTTCAGACAAAAAACATTTTCGTCACTTAGCCAACGAAACATTTAAAGTTTTTTCCATACTTATTGTTCCCTTAATTATTGGAACACTTTTTCTATCCGAGGGTATTATCAATTTAATCGGAGGTGCCGCATTCACGGATGCCTCGAATACACTTAGAATTTTGATTTTTGCTCTTGGATTTATTTTTTTTGGAGGCTTTTTTAACAATATATTAATCGCAGGAAATCATCAGAAAAAAATGCTCGGGGCGCTGACTGGTTGTGCGATTTTCAATGTTGTCGCCAATCTTATATTCATTCCAATTTATTCGTACACGGCAGCGGCAGTTATTTCAGTAGCCACTGAATCATTAGTAGCGCTTGCAGGCTTGGTGTTAACCATCAAATATGTTGGTTACGTGCCAACTGTTAAAAAATTACCTGGAATACTTTTGTCAGGCTTCTTTATGGCTGTGTTCTTATATGTTTTCAAGGATATCAGCTTCGTCTTAAGATTTGTTGGCAGTTCTATTGTGTATATGCTATCACTTTGGGCAACAAAAACGATTACAATAAAAGAATTATCAGGAATTTTTTCCCAAAAATAAGCAGCTGTATTATTTAATAGCATCTGAAACATAACGTCTTTAATTAGTTGCGCTTGTACGGTGCGACCTATCCATCATTCGATTTATTTATCATGAATAACATCAATTCAAATCCAAAGATATTTATCATCATACTTAATTATAATGGAATCGAAACGCTGAATAATTGTTTGGTTTCCGTGTTTCAATCAAATTACAATAACTATGAAGTTGTTGTTGTCGACAATGATTCTAGTGATGGTTCATTTGAAAAGGCGCTCTCTCATTTCTCTCGAGCACATTTCATTAAAAATTCTGCCAATATTGGATTCTCACAAGGCAACAATATTGGAATTAGGTTTGCATTAGAGAAGTTTGCAGATGCTATTTTTATTTTGAATAATGATACCATCATCGAAAAAGATACCATCGCTAAACTCGCTAGCGAAGCTCAAAGGAATAGTACCGCAGGAATAATAAGCCCCATTATTATGAATCCAGATAAGTCCACATGGTTCGCTGGGGGCACGATTGATTGGATGAAAATGAGAACAAACCATCTTTTTCAAATTATTTCGAATAAACCGTATGCTTCTCAATATCTCAGCGGCTGCGCCATGCTTATCAAAAAAGATGTTTTCAAAAAAATAGGACTTTTCGATGAACGCTATTTCCTATACTACGAAGATGCTGATTTTTCTTTTCGAACCAAGGCGGCTGGGTTCGAATTAATAGTAGAACCTTCCGCCCGCATCGTTCATTTGGAACAAAGCACTTCAAAAAATAGCTCTAAGACATATTGGTTAGTCCTGTCTGGTTTAATTTTCTTTTTTACTCATGCTACGCCACTTCAAAAATTATGGCTTTATCCATATGTAACAGCCCGAAAAATGAAGAACTTATATGATGTATTATTCAGACGTTCGACGTTTAGCAGAGACATAAGGAAAGCCTTCGGCGATTATTTGTTGACCAAGAGAGTTCGCTAGTGTTTCTTATTGTATAATTAAAGTCTATGGATATTTCTGTTATCATAATCAATTATCGCAGCGAAAAATTTTTAGCGCCATGCATTTCCTCCGTTCAAACTTTCTTTAAAAACATATCGTACGAAATAATTATCATAAATAATGATTCGACATCGTTAAAAGATATTGCAGAAATTCCTTATGTCAAAGTAATGAATCTTCCTTTAAATGAAGGTTTCGCTACGGCTTGCAATATAGGAGCTGAAATTGCTAAATCTAAAATATTATTTTTTTTAAATCCAGATACGCAAATAGCAAACATGATTGAAGATGAATTAATTTCCGCATTAAACTTTCCCGGAGTTGGCATCGTGGCTCCCACACTAATTTTACCAAACAAGGAAATACAGCCATGGAGCGCAGGTCAGTCATTGAACCTCTGGGCCTTACTAAAAAATAATTTCGCAGAAAACAAACACTTCAACAACAAAGAAGCAGCGTTTGATTGGGTCAGTGGAGCAGCTTTTTTTATTTCAAAAAAACTGTTTACCACCATCAATGGGTTTGATGAAAAATTTTTCATGTATTTTGAAGATATCGATTTATGCAAAAGAATACGTAATAAAAAGTTTCTCATACATAGATTGTCCAGTTTTTCTGTTATTCATTTTGGCGGACAAAGTTATGATAATAAAGCACTACAAAAAGAGCATTATTATGCATCACAAGATTATTATTTCAAAAAACATTTCGGGATTTTGATATCCTATTTGGTAAAAGTGATAAGAACAATATCTTATTTACTGCGCTAATATTTACAATTTTATGTTTTCAAAAATACAGAAATATCAACCAATGGAAAATATACTTTATTTTTCGCTATTATTCTTTTGTCTTTTTCTCCCTTTTCAATTTGCACTTAATCCTGCGCCTGGTTTTGATTTGGCTATAGTCAGAGTTTTTATTCCTCTTTTATTTGCATTTTGGCTCTTTTTAAGAATAAAGAGAAAAGAAACTTTAATTATAAACGACAGGATTACAAAATTAATTATTGCCTTTCTATTCCTCTCCCTGATTTCCACTATCTTTTCACAAAATTATTTCTGGTCGCTTAGAAAAATTTTATTTTTGTTTTCCATTGCTCCAATTTATCTTATTTCAGTTTCTGTATTTAAAGATAAGAATTCATTTAAACTTATAGCTGCCACATTGTCTATTGGCGCAACATTGCTTGCAATTATAGGGATCATTCAATTTATATCGCAATTTATTTTTGGTATTGATGCGGTCTATGCTTTCTTAGCTAAGAATATAACACCTTTTTTTATTGGTAATACTTTCTCCAAGGCGGTTTTTGCCTATCCTAGTTGGCTAGTAAACAGCCAAGGAACTACCTATATGCGCGCAGTGGCTGTTTTTCCTGATCCACATATGCTTTCTTATTATTTCGGACTGATTATTCCATGGACTATCATGTTGGCAATAAATTCAAAAAATAAATTTGGCTGGTTTTTCTACTCGGCAGTAATCCTAATCACAGCTGACATCCTTACCTTTACTCGAGGCGGTTATATCGCTTTAATTGCTGCATCCATTACAATCTTGCCGCTTGTTAACAAATACACCGCAATAAAAATAGTTTGCGCTTCATCATTATTGCTTGTTTTATTTTTAGCTGTTCCTCATAATCCCGTCTCAAATAGACTTACTTCTTCTTTTGATGTTGAAGAGGGTTCAAATCAAGCCAGATTATCAAATTGGCAACAGGCAATTTTAATCATAAAAGAAAATCCTTTGGGCGTTGGAATCGGCATGTATTCATTAGCAGTTAATCCCACTGCAGACTATCGCCAACCCATCTACGCCCACAATGCATATCTAGACATTGCAGCTGAGCTCGGCATACCAGCTGCCATTTTGTTTATTGCTATTTTACTTTCTGCTTTTTCATTTTTTTGGAAGTCAGCTAGAAAAGAACCTTTTTTTATTGCGGGAGTCGCAAGCATCACCGTATTCAGTATTCATTCACTAGTAGAGTCCCCTCTATATTCAGTCCATATTTTGCCACTTTTCTTTATTATTCTTGCTATGGCCTCAATTGCTAAAAAATATGAACGTGTTTAAATTAAAAAATCTTTTTTTAATAACAATTTTTTTGACACCCTTATATTTAATAAGGGTGGAACTTTTAAGCGTACCTTCGAATGTTTTTGAAATACTTGCAATATTTTCCATCATCTACTTTTTAATTGAAAATTTAAGCTTTATCAAGACCAAGAATATTCCCCGCACATTACTAATAGCTTGTGCGCTTATTCTTGTGGGTATATTATTTTCTATTCTATACAACAAAAATTACGCTGTCGGCTTTGGAATATTAAAGAGTTGGTTTATCATTCCAATGTTTTTTTCTTTTGCACTTTATTCACTTATTGAGTCTAAGCAGGATATAGAAAATATCTATAAAGTTATCTTTGTTTCAACTGCTGTGACTGGACTTACAGCTTTAATTTATAAGGCAGCTGAAATAGTCACTTATGATAATCGACTCACTTCTTTTTATTTATCACCAAACCACCTTGCTATGTATCTGGCACCAGGCATCTTTTTTGGTTTATATTTTTTATTAAAATCTTTCAAAGAAAAATCCCATTTTCATTTTCAAATAATCTTAAATGCTTTTTTATTGTCCGTAATTACTGTCTCGCTTTATTTTACGTATTCATACGGCGCATGGCTTTCAATTATTACTTCTATTTTATTGCTCACTATTTCACTTTTACCTAACAAAAAACGTATCGCCAGCATTATCTTTATTCTTAGTTTATTTATTTTAATCGCCACTCAATTTGGCACACAAAAATTCACATCAATTATAAATAATTTTGAACGATCTTCTTTTTCTTCCAGAATTACAATCTGGCAAGTTTCACTTAGATTAATAAAAGAAAAACCTATTATTGGAATTGGGCCTGGTAATTTTCAAGAAGCTTATCTTTCGCTACAGTCACAATTTCCGCCATACCTAGAATGGGCAGTTCCACAGCCGCACAATATTTTTCTTGCTTTTTGGCTTCAAGCAGGAATAATGGGGCTCATTGGCTTTATCTATCTTTTATTTCTTATATTTACAAATTTGATACTCCTACTGAAAAACAAAAAAAACGCAGCTCTTGCTGCGCCTATATTTGGTTTTTTTCTTTACACTATTTTCCATGGTCTAATCGACACTACCTATTGGAAAAATGATTTAGCTTTTTTGTTTTGGATCTGCATTTTTCTTATGGTTTCTTTGAGCGCAAAACATACTAGTTGCAAGCACTAGACATCTTAGGCTTTTCGAAATGCCATGGCTCACTAGCCAATACGCAAAATCCTTCTGCATGCATAGCCGCTATAAGTGCCTTCTGATATGGATTATTAAAACAAGCTTGGATATTTGTCATGCACTGATCTTGCATTATTGCCTGTCCTCCACTTGAATTTAATGCCCATATATCAGCAGCTCTACCCGTTGTATGTGGACAACTAGCAGGTCCATTTTTAAGTAAACAGGTTGGTGGAGAGCAGTTCCTTGTAGCTGGAAAGCCACCGCAATTTTCTCTTATGAGCTGTTGTTGTTTTTCGAGAGTCCTAAGACCTGATGCCACTATTGTATTGATTCCATTTTGTTTAAGTTTATCCAACGCTGAACCGAACGATGCATCTATTTGTTGCCCATTGCGCGCAACTAATGAGCTGTACATGGATCCATTAACTTGAGCTTCTTCTGGTTCATTCACTCCCACTTTCGTAAAACTCAGATTTATTTTAGTCAGATCAGGATTGATGACATAGAAAATCAGGTATGCTCCCAGAGCTGCCACGATGCCCAATAATGCGTCCCAAATTATTCCTTGGGCATTGCTGGCTGTTGAAGTGTTTCCTGCGCTAGCCATGTACATAAAGCCTCCCACTACCAGCATAAACAGTCCTGCTATTCCTACTGTCCATATTCCAAATTTATAGATAGCCAACACAAGTTTTGGAAAATCTGTCATTTCAGTATTAGCAGTGAAAAAACCTGGGAATGATTCCAGCAATATGTATTTGAATTGTCTTGTTGTTGGTGCGGGAGCTGGCGCAGTTTCTTCCTTAGGTTTTGTAGGATAGCTATGCAGTCTTGTATCATTTGGCAAAACTCCTTGGGTATCTGCTCCTGGAGTAACAAGCTTTGCCTTGTCAGCTTCTGCGGCCTGCTTGATTGCATCCATTGCCTCTTGATCAGTAATTGCAATCAGCCTTTCCGTTTTAGCCTGCGACGAATTTAAATCACCAAAAAATATTCCTAGGCATAGGAGAAAAAAATATATTGAGAATTTGGTTTTGTTTTTCATTTTACTCGTTCTTACAATGCAATTTTATATAATTTCCCATCAATCTTATTTATAAAATACAGTGTATCTTCAGTTGGTGAAAGAAAAAGGTTATTAGCATCATAAACAGCGCTTACATCTTCAGGTTCAACCAATCTCTCTTTTTTTCCAGTAGTAATGTCCAACTTCCAGAAAGTATCTTTAGTTGTAAATTTACCATCGTAATAATCATTGGGCATGATTGCAGTCTCTGGGATCCCTCCTGCCACTGCATAATAAATTATCTTACTATCACTGGACCATACAGCTTTTGAAACAACTGTTGGAATATTTAAATCATTATATTCTCCCTTTAAATTAACAGTGCCCAGGGTGATTTTCTTTCCGTCTTTTTCATTCAATGAACTTATCAATGCTAAAGATCCATTAGGTGACCACGAATAGTCAGCTCCGAATTTACCTTTAAAAATTGTGCGTGGCTCATCGCCAACAGCAACTCCCACCGACATCAGTTGTGTTTCTGCATCTGCTAAGGGATAGTTCCAAAAAGATACCAAGGAAGTCAAAGGAATTCGTGAAATAGAAATATTTCTAAAATCAATATCGGTTATTTTTTGCCAATCACTGCCATCAGGATTAGCGATATTAAGCGTTCTAATTTTTGTTGTTTGATCAAAATATTTATACAAAATTTTTGCACCCATATTATCCCAAACTGCTGTATCCAGACCGTTTTTTAACTCAACCGCCTTTTGAGCAATAGTGTCGTATTCATAAAAAACAAGTTTTCCTTCTTTTTCAACAGTAGTTAAAACCTTGCTTTTATCAGGCGACCACAGTACGTTTTTTATACCCAACACCTTTGTTTGAGATGTTTGCATTATATTTTTTCCATTTGGATCAGATTTCCAGGTAGTGCCATCCTTAGCTGAATAATACAAGATGGCATCATTTTTTTTATCAAAAACTGCTCCAACAACTTCAATGCTCGATATTGCAGTGATTTTTTCAGACTTAATAACTCCAACTTCAGCTGCTGGCATGGTTTTTTTTATTTGTTCTTTTTGATCTGCTTCCCTTATTACTGGCTCTTCACTTTTTTTAAAAGCAATATTATAAATACCCAAAAAGACCATCACAACGATAAGCAAAACCAATGATATAATAAATATTTTTTTCATTTGCTTTTATAATTTCTAATTTTAAAACCTAAAACCTGCAGACATTGTTGGCGCCCCATCTTGACCATGTCGCTCCCGCATTTGACATTTGTTTAGCAATATTCGTATTTACAGTTGGATCTTTCAATCTTGCCAAGCATTCATTGTATTTAGCCTGATCCTTAACTTCACAACTCCATTGAATGCATACTTGCCTGCTATTTCGCCTTAAACATTCGCCTTTACTTTTTCCAGTGGTAAAAATTTCACCATTTGCATTACAGATCGATGGTGCACTGTCTATCATATTTATTTGAAAAAGTCCCACTGAAAATGAATTTCCGTCCTTGCATTTGTCTATGGTGCTTAATAAATTTGGGTCGCCACCACTCTCTATTTTGCATATAGATGAAGCCTTTGTAGCATTACTTCCAAATGTTGCCAGTTGTGCCACTGTCCCATATTTTCCAGCTGCTGTAACAGGAGTGCAAGTTCCACCTTCACCACCAAGACCGATTGGTTCATTCACTCCCACTTTCGTAAAACTCAGATTTATTTTAGTCAGATCAGGATTGATGACATAGAAAATCAGGTATGCTCCCAGAGCTGCCACGATGCCCAATAATGCGTCCCAAATTATTCCTTGGGCATTGCTGGCTGTTGAAGTGTTTCCTGCGCTAGCCATGTACATAAAGCCTCCCACTACCAGCATAAACAGTCCTGCTATTCCTACTGTCCATATTCCAAATTTATAGATAGCCAACACAAGTTTTGGAAAATCTGTCATTTCAGTATTAGCAGTGAAAAAACCTGGGAATGATTCCAGCAATATGTATTTGAATTGTCTTGTTGTTGGTGCGGGAGCTGGCGCAGTTTCTTCCTTAGGTTTTGTAGGATAGCTATGCAGTCTTGTATCATTTGGCAAAACTCCTTGGGTATCTGCTCCTGGAGTAACAAGCTTTGCCTTGTCAGCTTCTGCGGCCTGCTTGATTGCATCCATTGCCTCTTGATCAGTAATTGCAATCAGCCTTTCCGTTTTAGCCTGCGACGAATTTAAATCACCAAAAAATATTCCTAGGCATAGGAGAAAAAAATATATTGAGAATTTGGTTTTGTTTTTCATTTTACTACTAAAGTAAAAACGCAGGAAGTTAGATTCCGCAATTCTATAAAGGATTATATCACACTTTTATTGTATAAAAAACAAATGCAAAAGAATTGCATTTGTTTTTTGATCCAAAATAAGATGTGCTTGATTTATTCGTTTTGTCTAAACATAGTTTCTGGCATTAAAGCGAAAAGAAGGCTGGTTATCATGAGAATAGACAGTGTGGTAAGAGCAATTTTCAATAAAAACATAAACTGCTGCGGTAAATGAGTAATCAAACTCGCAGCAAAACTGGTTTGTTTTGCGCTCACCATTGATTGTCCAACTCCATCAACTACATTGAGTTGCATATTAGCACTTTTATTTACTTCGGTTTCCTCTTGAGAAGTAACTCCCCAGTTTTTATAAAGCGCTTTTTGTATATTTTTCGTTTGAATTTTGCTGTCTGGCAAGGGATAGGTAATAAGCCCAATATTATAACTACTGCCTGATGGCTTATCAATCGTTAGTGGTATCTGATTTTTATCCCTAAATTCAGGAATCGATTGACCATCAATAGTCCAGTCAAAACCAGTTTGTCCTCCAGCAACAAAGGTTACGTTATTTCCTTCTCGTGTTTCCCAAACGTCTTCTGCACAATCCTCCTTTGTAGCACCGTTCGGATAGTTGTAACGCCCTAAATATTTCCTACATACACTATTATTATTTAGGCATTGCAAACCACAAGAACTGTTGGGATCATCTGTTGTCATTATTTGCAACTGAGTTGAGCCTATAATAAAATTCCTACGTATTTCAACGGATTCATTTTTTTCATCCAGTGCCGAAGCTGAAATAATCAACGACTCGCCTTCATTTCCCAAGATAGGTAAAAATAATTTATTACCGCCAGCAGAACAGCTGGAAGATATGTTTGGGCCGCATGAAATATCATTTCCATTAACCTTCCATGAGAAATTTGTTAGCTGCTTAGATGCCAAAGGCACTTCAAGTCCAATGATTTGGTTTTTCATAACAAAACAATTAGCTTTATTTTCCTTGCATAAAGCTAGTGATTGTCCCGTAAGTCCCTTATTTAAACTAAGCATTCCTTCATTTGTTGCGGTTACAGGATAGGCAATTATTTCATTTTCTTGAGTCTTAACCCTTACAATCACTTCACCTACTGCGCTTTGCTCACCATCAGCTGCGCTTCCTGCTATTCTAACTCTTACTTTAATATAAAATACTCCAGAATATGAACTATTATTCATATTCTGATTAATGATGGAGTTTTTTAAGTTTAAATTGATTGCGAAATTATTTTTATTCAACCCTTGTTTACTTTCTTCAGTAATAGACCCCGCATCTTCAAATGCAGTGGTCACATCCATCCACTGTGTCGTATCAATTGGCGCTGCGGAACCATCCCTGCTTTTCTGAATAGACCATGTGTACAGTGCGTTATCCAATCCGCCACTTTCAAATGCAGAAACATTCAAAATATCACCATCCCCATTCACATCATTAATTGGATTTTCAGGTGTAGCAGAAAGTGCAACCGTCATTTTTGATGTTCCTGTCTCAGCCGGATTTAATAAATTATCTTTAAGACATTCGTCTAGGTCCACTTCTGCAGTTAAAATTCCTTTTGCGCCATCCATATAGAAACCACGAGTATTTTTATTTGGTTTTTCGGGATCTATTGAATCGCTTGATTCCATCTCATCTAATGCATCGCATTTTCCATTTGGAAATGCCCACATTCTTTGATATGAAGAATCAGCATGGTCCGTTGGTGTTATGCCCTCACCTTCAACAGCAACTCCAATTTGGTCTCCGGATGAATACATCCATTCAAAACTGTCGATTCCTAGTCCAACTATTCTTTCTTCATCTTTTCCAACTCCAAGAGTATCAGGTTTTGATGGATCCGTACCCCAAAATTTCTTTTCAGCAATATTAAATTCTCCGTCACCCACAAGTGCTTGATCGCCGCTATTGCTTTTTATATCCTTTGGTAGATTAGGAAAAAGATGTTTACATAAATTTGCACCCCTTTCGAATTGGCATTTTGGTTGCAAATTACTATTTCCCTCAATAATAACACTGCCCTCAGCATCTTTTAATCCAGCTATGCTTTTACTTTGAAGATATTTGCAATCTTCATTCGCAGCGCTATAGATCGGAGTATCCTTTAAAAAAAGCCCTGTATTTATTGGATCAGCCTTGGCAACTGCGCTACACATTTTTTTTGTATTTTCTTCTTCATTTTCGATGCCGGGAGTTATCCCCACAATAACACCTAGTGTTTTTGGCGTCGTATCAATAAGTTCCAAATTCTGACTAGATAACTTCTCCTTGCTATAGTCATTTCCTTTTTTAACACATATTGCATATTTACCTGCTCCACAAGAGACACTAGTTTTAAAATTCATCAATGCATCATTATTTTCTATTCCACATTTTACATCCGAGTTATCCTCTTTTACTGAAGAAACAGCACAAACATCAAATTCACTAGTAATTGATTGGCTTATATTATACTCCACGGGAGGCACCGTTAAAGCTGCCGCGTCTTTATCTGTTTGAGAAAATAAGGGATTCAATACGGAGCAGTTCGCTTTTTGATTTGACACGCAGGCTCTTTGATAATTTTCAGGGCATTCATCCTCAAAAGTATGTGTCACTTTTCGTATTTCATAAATTCGTCCTGATTTGGGTGCTTTCACATAGCAATTCGCAACGCTTTCGTCTTCACTATTTTCATCTTCCAATTCTCCATTATCTTTTCTTAAAAATCCATTTATCCAACCAATATCAGTCTTGGTTTCGCCTTTCATTTTACTAATTTCAGGAATGGCGGTATAGGCTGAAGATTGGGAATTCATTCCTTGCGGAAATTCATCATAATCAACATCTTCCTTATCGAAAGATTTTGCAACAATTATTTTTGCAGCCGCTATCTTCCAATCATTTTCCGTAATTTTGTCATCATCATCCAAGTCGCAACTTGCTACATCTCCTGGCTCCTTACTATTGGTTAATCCGCAGTCTTTTCGCTTTAAATACCAGGTGAAATAAAGTTCTTTGGGATCAGAAGCATTATTAAAAAAACTAGGAATAGCAGTTGCCTTCATTGTTGAGTTTGCTTGCGTACTAGTTGCTGATGAATTAAATATAACATCTACTTTTGGGGCTGGTGTTTTTGATTGCGAATTTCCCCAATCATTATCGGCTGCATTTGCTGCTCCAAACTCGCTGGAATTAGAGTTGATTAGATCGCTTAAACTAGAAACACTAAGCGGGTCATTAAAACTACTTGTTGCGCCCCCACTTGCATAACTTGGTTCATTAGTTAAACCAATTAACACCTTATCAATACAGCTTAAATCCCCCCCACATTCCTCTATAGCCTCATTAGCTTTTTCTTTATCTAGCCCGGCAGCAGTAAATTTAGTATCCAATTCCGCTTGCAAGAGGTCCTGCATTTTTTCATCATAAACTTTTGCTATTGCAACACTACAAGTGTCCCCGGGATTAGTTACTCCACAGGAAGTTCTTAGGGCATTACAGAAACCAGGAATTCTCTTATCTGAAAAACAAAAATATTGACCATTGCTCGTTGGCATTTCATATCCCGTCTTCACTGGCAAATTATTATCACCCTTCCAAACAAAATCGCTTGAATTCCCAGTAAAAGCTAGTTCTCCACCATCAACAGTGAATCCACTAGCAGCATAAACATCATTTACATCAAAAATAGCCGAACTGTGGCCAGTAAGATCATATACTTTAAAAATACCGCCGCCAATTTGTTTTTCAATTTTAATAACAACACCATTTAAAACGGGTGTCCCTGGATCACCGTCGGTGTTTTGCCAAACATCGGCGTGAACAACAATTGGATTTGCTATTGAAAACACTAATTCAAAAAGCAGTGCTACTGCTAAAACTTTTATTTTTTTTATTTTCATATTTTTATTGTCGAACGAAGCGAGCGAAACGAAAATGAATTTTCGTTTCCGAGCGAGCGATGACATCAAATTGGTTTAATACCTCGCGGCTTGTCCACCTCGGCTAAGCCTCAGGCGAGACGGGACGCGGAAACCCATAGGGTTCAGGGCCTGCCTACCGGCAGGCAGGCTTGCCACGGGGTTAATATCTATTTATTTCACAAACAAAGCAATAAAACTTACATCTATTGCAATAATAAAAAGACATTGACCAATAAAAGAATACAGCAGGGATTCGCTTTTATATACTATCCAACCTGCAAAGGGCGTAAAAACAAAATACGTTATATAAAACCAATAAGGCAAACCAAGAGCTAACATAAGTGCTGAAAAAATTAAAAACTGTATCAAAACAGCCCATTTTCCAAAAAAAGTTGAAAAATACAATTGAATAAAACCCCTAAAGAAAATTTCATAAATAGCCACTGTGAATACTATTCCCGTTATTTCATAAACAATGAAGTTAATAAAATTACTTTTCACATTTTTTGGCAAAAAATAATGCTGCGCCAGTTCGGTGTATTTGAAAAAAATCAATATAATTAATGCCGCGATCAATAGCCCTATTATTAAATATTTTATATTTTTTTTCCAGTCCCCAATAGAAATAAATTTTGCAAATAAATTTTTCTTTTTTAAAAAAAATTTATTATACAAATAGGGTAAAATCACTAAAAATAAAACGGCAACACTTCTGTTTTGAAAAATTCCATTTGCTGGAAAAAAAATATAGCCAAGCAAGCAAAAAAAGATAAACGTACTTGTGATAATAATTTCCTTATTTAGTTTGGGTAGTGTCATATCATTTTTATTATAAGCAAAGTATATCATTTTTATTATTTATATACAAAGCTTATTTTTATACTAAAATCTCTTTTTGTGCATAACTCGTGGATAATCAATTAAAAAAGACAAGTACATACTAAATGAATTTTTATTATCAAGCGAAGTGAGCGAAATGGAAATTAATTTCCATTTCCGAACGAATCATTTCACTCACTTCGTTCGACAATAAAAATAGCTGTTCCAAATAACTCCTTTGCTTATAAGTATTTAATTGTATTTTATATAAATATATAAAGACTATTGCTATTAGTGATGCATAAAATTGTGGATAAGTTGATAAAAGCCTTAGCTTAAAAGAAAAAGAATGATTATGATTGTGAATAAAGTATTAAAAAGATATGTGTGTAATTGTGGGTATTTAAATATATTTTCAAATTTATTACATTGTGATAACTTATCAACTCATTTATATTGTGCTTATTCACAAAAAATCACCACAATAAACACAGTTATTAACAAGTTGTTAACTTTTTGGAGGAAAAGAAAGAGGGTAATTGAAAAAAAAGAGGAAGCTACCAATAAAAATGAATACATCTGCTAAATTAAAAGCTGGAAAAATGTTTCTAAAAACAAATAAATAATCCACAACGCAACCCAATATTAATCTGTCGAGAAGATTGGAAAATACCCCACTTAAGATTAATAGTAATCCGAATAATAACAAATGTAACTGCGAATATTTTTTTAAAAGAAATATAAAGAAGATTGATAATATAATAAAGGCTAATATAAGCCAAAAAAACAAATAAGGAAAGCTTATATTAAATGAAATGCCATTATTGCACACATAAAAACCGCCTAGTTGGCGGATTTTATACTTATATAGTTGATCAATCGTAGTAAATAAGACAAATAATACAGCTAGTATAATTTTGAAGTTTTTTTTGTGCATTTGCTTTATTTGAAACAAAATGTATCTAGCAATCCAAACATGTCTTTGCTGCAGGATAAGCTCGAAGTCGTTCAATAGAAATATCTTTTGCACAATTTTCGCATTTTCCGTAGGTTCCATTCTCTATTCGCTCAAGTGCTTCAGTAATTTCCTTTAATTGTTTCTCTAGATTTGCTTCTAATGCTAGATTAGCAGTATATTCTTCAACTTCAGAAGCATTTTCATCCTCATCTGTTCCAATTTCACTAAAAGATGTTGTATAATCCCCTTCTGTTTTATTTGGCTTTGCTATTCGTCCAAGCTCTTCTTTAACCCTATTCTTTTCAGCTAAAAGTTTTTCTTTAAGTTCCTTTAATATTTCAGGTTGAATGATCATAATAATTATATTTAAGTAATTTATGCCTTACTGGTGAATATATTAACAAGAAAATCATAAAAAGTCCATCTTTAAGCGCGAATTTTATATGAAAATATTCCTAATATGTTTCAGTTTAGCCTTATTTTCATTGGAGTCCGCAATTAGTGTTATTGCATCAAATCTATATGCTACATTTTGAAGATTATTCTTATTAATATAGAAAGCAGCTATTTTACTTAATTTATACAATTTAGAATTTGTAATATTTTCTTCTGGAAGAATTTGATTTTGGGTTATTATGCGAGTTTTTACTTCAACAAAAACAATTTCTTCGCCATGCTTGGCTAGAATGTCTATTTCTCCAATCCTGTGACCAGTTTTATTACAAAAATTTGTTTCCAAAATCGAATAGCCTGCGCCTTTTAGATACTCAGCTGCGGCTTTTTCGCCTCTTTCGCCCACCGAAAGAGACCCTTTACGCTTAAAGATACTCATAATTAATCCGATTAAGAAAGATAATATAACATATTAAATACAAACAAAACCCCGCTAATCGGGGTTTTGTTCAAAAGAAAGGTAAGTGTAAAACCGGATTTCACATTCGCATTTCTTTTGAAAGAAAGTGGTATGGAAACCCGGCGCTAGAATGCGCCCAATTAAATATAATATGGCGTCTAGCGCCGAGCGTTAGTCATATGTATCAACATGTAAATCTGAAACTTTTAGCCCGGGTGAAGGCATCGAGTTTACCAATTACACGTATTTTGTATACATACTTCTATGTTTGCTTCTGTTTCTAAGCTTTTACTACAGAGGCTGCTTCTCCCATTCTCTGGCTAGGCCATTGTTTGGGTTTTGTTTAAGGAACTGTCTTTATTTATTTTTTATTTTTATCTTGTAAATAAAGGGTATTGGGATCCTACTCACACACGCCGATATTTTTCAGCTTGTCTGAGTAGGTCCCAATGATTTTTGTTTTTGTTTTTTTGGTTTGTGTCCCTGCTTAGAATCAGGGTGGTAAAAGAATTTTTTCTTCTACACACGAACAGTGAGAAGCGTTTCAATCACAAATAGGGGGAAATTGTGATTGAAACGCTTCTACCGTTTGTCCTCAGTTGTTAAGGTTCTCGTCTCTGACTCACTTATAAATCAATTATAGCAGAAAATATGCCTATGGTCAACGATGTGTTGTAATAAATAGCTTAGCTGAAGCAAAAATTGTTGTTTTAGCTTGAAACTTGCTAGGGTAACATGGGTAATTACGAGATGAGGAAAATAAAAAAGTAAATTATATTAATTTTTATCCCCAGATGGCTATAGTTATACACACGTTATCCACAAATAGGTATAAGTCAGGAGTATGCAGTCGTTACTTCGTGGTGATATTTGATTGAGGAATAAGTTCGTTTACTTTATCAGTTGTTGAAGTAATTGAACCAGCCTTGTTTTCGGTAACGGTAGTTGTAGTTGACTGCGGTGCTGTCTTTTCAGATTCTTTAGTTATTCCTACTGGTTTAGTAGGAGATTCTTTTTTAAGCTTATCAATAACTGCTCTCAATGTATTTTTGCTGGTTCCTATGAGTAAATGGGTAGCTGTTGTTGTGTAATCGATAGAAAGATCTTTGGCTGCATTAGCATTCAAGAATCTGACAACGTATTCTCCATAATTGCTTGTGGCGAATACACCTTCTTTTTTCTCAGGTACATTATCAAGAAAAAGAAAAGAGGCATCGGCCAGGAAAGTTTTTTCTTGTTTAACTAATTCTTTTTGCAAAAGTGCTTTATTGGATATTTGCGCTTTGACAGCTATGCGAATATTTGAATTATCATTATAAAAATAAATTGAAAAATCACTTCCCAGACTAGTTAAAAGAGATGGTTGAAGATTTAGTTTGGCGGCTGTGGCAAAAATTGGAAAAGATACTGGTATTTTATTATTATCGACTATGATAAATTCATATGGAGACTCCATAGAAATACCTTTCAAATCATTAGCGACATTGACAAGTGCCGCTTTTATTTCTTGTGCGCCAATGGTGCTGATATCCAATGGTAAATAATTGAGCTGATCTTTTGTGTATTTTTCTACGGGTGGCACTATTGCAATAGGTATTTCTTCTTTAATTGGTTCTTGGATTGGAGCTGTTACGGGAGTTTCGATTGAAATCGGTGTAACTATCGCTTCCTCTTGCTGAGGTTTTTTAATAAGCAGTAAGTAATAAGCACCTAATCCTAAAATAATTATTATTAATAAAATAATTATCGACATCACGATCTTAATGGAGGCAGGTTTGTTTTTTGAATTACCTTTGGATTCTTGAGGTGTGATTTCAATAGTGTCATTAAATGGAGCTGCTGGTTGAGAAGTGTGTTCAGGGAATGAAGACACTTGAGATACTTTTTGAGAAGAAACGTCTTGCGGATTGAAAGGTTTTGGTTGAGGAGCGGCAGGTTGAGTAGGTATTTCAGCTACTGGGCTCTTTTCTTCAATATGACCCTTGCCTTGCATGGCCATTAAGTCATCATGCATTGTGCGAATTGAAAAGTCATTTTGACTAGGCGCTGGTGCGGCTGGCATGTTGCCAGTGCTTGTTCCGGTTGAAAAAGGAGAAGAATTTGTTTCAGTCATTTTTTTATAGTCGAACGAAGCGAGCGGATTAAATGCTTAGCAAAATAATCTGAGCGAATCTCGACGTAAAAGTTTTAGTGTTTATTATCAATCGAAACGAGTGAAAAGAAAATTAATTTTCTTTTCCGAGTGAGCACAGATACTAAAAAGTTAATACTTTTTATTTTAGAAAAATTTTTTGAAAACTTCTTTTAAATTTGTTTCCACAACAAAAATAGAAGCACATTGAATGTGCTTCTATTTTACATCAAACAGAAAAGATTGCCAAGAAATTTTAATTATTGTTTAATATAAAATTTCTTAAACCAAAACTATTCTTTTGGTGAAATGTTTTTTGCAGTAAGATTAACACGTCCTTGGTCGTCGATTTGTTTCACTTTTACAGGAATAATATCGCCAACTTTCACGATGTCTTCAACTTTTTCCACACGCTCATCTGAAAATTCAGAAATGTGAATCAAGCCTTCTTGTCCAGGCAAGATTTCAGCAAAAGCTCCGAATGCCATCAATCGAGTTACTTTAGCGTTAAAGATTTCGCCAGGTTTCACTTCATGGGTAAGGTTATCAATCCATTTTTGAGCTTTCAAGGCGGAAGCCTCATCTACAGAAGTGATAAAGATTGAACCATCATCTTCGATGTCGATTTGTACTCCTGTTTCATCAATAATTTCATTAATTATTTTTCCACCAGTTCCGATAACATTACGGATCTTGGCAGGATTAATGTGCATAGTGATGATGCGTGGAGCATATTGAGACATGTTTTCTCGGTGAGTTGGAATAGCTTCCAGCATTATTTCGCGAATTTCTTTGCGATTAACTTTTGATTGAACCAACACCGCTTCAAGCATGTCAACTGTGATTCCATCAACCTTCACATCCATTTGAAGAGCGGTAATTCCATTTTCTGTTCCAGCTGCTTTGAAATCCATGTCACCATAGTGATCTTCAAGTCCTTGGATGTCAGACAAAACTTTGAATTTGTCATCTTTTCCAACGATGATTCCCATTGCAATTCCACTAACTGGACGTTTGATTGGAACACCAGCATCCATGAGTGAAAGTGTTGAACCACAAGTAGAAGCCATTGATGAAGAACCATTTGATTCCAAAATTTCACTTACAAGCAAAATTGTGTATGGAAATTCTTCTTTTGAAGGAATAACTGGAACCAAGGCTCGCTCAGCAAGTGCTCCGTGACCAATTTCTCGTCTTCCTGGTCCGCGCATAGGGCGAACTTCACCAACTGAAAATGGTGGGAAATTGTAATGATGGATATATCTTTTTTTAATATCAACTTCCATGGTGTCAATGAATTGCTCATCTCCAGGTGAACCTAATGTTGTCACAGTCAATGCCTGAGTTTCACCTCGAGTGAAAACTGCGCTTCCATGGGTTCTTGGAAGAAGCCCAACTAGACATGAAATATGACGAACTTCAGTTAATTTGCGACCATCTGGACGTTGCTCATTATTCAAAATGTTTTGGTGAACGATATCATCGGAAGCTTCTTCAAAAACTTGTTCGGCAATTTCTTTAAGTTTTTCAACATCTTCAGTATATTTTTCCTTGATGTAGGTGTTGATTTTATCTTTGATAGCTTTGATGCGGTCTTCGATAACTTGCTTGTTTTTATCATAAAGCACTTCCCCAAGATTTTCTTTTAGGAAAAGCTCTTTAATTTCAGCTTCGAATTCAGAGCTGCCTGCTAAAAGAGTCGGGGTAGCTTTTTCGATTCCAAGTTCCTTGGTAATATCTTCGATTAATCCTGCGATTTTTTTGATAGCTTCGTGACCAAAGGCAAAAGCTTTCACAACATCTTCTTCTGGAACTTCTTTCATTCCAGCTTCAATCATGTTGATTTTATCTTTTGTTCCAGCAATAACCAAGTCCATGTCTCCGTCAGTCAATTCTCCGTTAACTGGATTCAAAATGAATTCGCCATTTTGTCTTCCAACGCGAACTGCACCGATTGGTCCGTTCCAAGGAATATTTGAAAGTGAAAGAGCAGCTGAGGCTGCAATCATTCCAACAATTGATGGATCATTTTCGCCGTCAATTGAAAGAACAGTAACCACAACTTGCACATCATTTCTCATGCGCGAGTTGAAAAGAGGTCTAATTGTGCGGTCAACTACGCGGCCATTAAGGACTGCATCGTCAGACGGACGACCTTCTCTCTTGATAAAGCGTGAGCCTTTGATCTTACCAGCAGCGTAATAACGCTCTTCGTAATCAACCATGAGTGGAAAATATCCACTAACTCTTGATGCTCCTTTGCTCATAACTGCAGTTGCCAAAACAACCGTGTCGCCATAGCGAACAGTAACTGATCCATTTGCTTGTTTGGCAAGCAGTCCAGTTTCAATTTCAAGAACGCGTCCTCCAATTTGAAGCGACCATTTCTTTTGTGCCATAGAAACGTTTAGCTCATATAAGCGAAACAAAAAGGAAAGATTTCTTATGGCGGAAAAACAACAGTTCAAAATTCAACAGATTGAATCCTGGACTGTGGTTTGTCTGCCTGTGAAAAATCTAATTTTGCGCGCTAGTAAGAGCTTAATTAAATTTAATTGCCACCCACGTGACTTTTGTAATTGTAGCTTAAATAAAGCATTTTGTCAATTTTATCGGTCATGCGCAATATCTGGTTCGTTTAATTAAAATTAGTGCCGCATGCATTGTTTTTTGCTATCCTGTTTCCTTTTTCGAGCACGCTTTTGGATAAAATACTCATTATCCAAAAGCTCAAGGGATACTGTCGTATCTATTGGCCGAAAATGAAAACAGGATATCAAAAATGCCAGAATTATGTATTGCGTATGATCCGATTCTTACACAAAAAAAGAGCGCCGAAGGCACTCTTTTTATCTTACTTTCTTTTTGGTTCAGGCTTGCCGGTAAAGATGAGAAATTTCTTTTTATTTTCGGAAAGGTCAGTGAAGCTGTCCAGCGATTCCCCAAGTTTTGCGCTAGTGCTTTCCCCGAAGGCCATTCCTTCAACGCGGCAACCCGTAGTGCTTTGAATATATTCAACTAACGGGATATAATCTCCATCTCCTGAAACCAAGACGATCACATCTAAACTCTTAGAAAGCTTGATGGCATCAACCGCAATTCCCACATCCCAATCACCTTTCTTCACTCCACCTGGAAAAATCTGTAAATCTTTTGTTTTGACTTCAAATCCTTGTTTTTCCAAAGCTTCAAAGAATTTTTCTTCTTGTCCCTCAATTGTTTTTATTCCATAAGCAATGGCGCGAATGAAAACTCTTTCGCCCACAGCTTCTTCTAGCACTTTTTGGAAATTTACTTTCTGTCCGTAAAGAGCTTTAGCGCTGTAGTAAAGGTTTTGGATGTCTACCAAAACTCCTACGCGTTGTTCTTTTGATCTAAGCATAAAAATTGTTTTTATGATTTTAAAATAGTTGCTTATTCTACTAATTACAAATCAATTACCAATATACGAATATACAAATAATACAAAAATTTTCGTACGTTGGTAAATTTGTATAATATTCGTAATTCGTAGAATTATAAAAAAACAAAAGACAGGTTACCCTGTCTTTTGAAAACGTGTCTTAGCCTTTAAGGCCAAGTTCTTTGATGATTTTTTTGTAAGATTTTTCGTTGGTTTTTTCAAGATATGCAAGAAGTTTACGTCTCTTTGCAACCATTTTCAGAAGACCTCGGCGAGAATGGAAATCCTTCTTGTTCTTTTTGAGATGTGAAGTTAATTTCTTGATTCGTTCTGTGAACATTGCGATTTGATATTCTGGAGAACCAGTATCTTTATCATGACGTTTCACGTCCTTGGTTACCTTTTCCTTTTGCTTGTGCGTTAAAGCCATAGCATTTTGTGGGCTATTTACTCGTTTTGGTTACATAAGATGGGTAAGATCAAATGAAAGACCGAAAACCAATAAATGCTCTATATATTGATTACTGATGTACCATAACACGCATTATCTTTTTTGGCAAGTATGCAGCAATTTTTTATAGTAAGATGATTGACATAATTTTGATTCTTTACTATGATGTAAAATCAAATTAATGAAGTAGTACATTCAGCCGGCGGGCAACACACAGGAGGTCATCGTGAATACAATAATTTCTGCAGTATCACTCGTTGTTTCGTTCCTCGCAATTGCAATTGCATTGTGGGGAAAAATCTAAGACCCCTATTGATTCATGGTAATGGGGCGAGAAAATAATCTCGCCCCTCTTTTTTTTAAAAAATCCAAAAAAATGGCATCCTGAACGTATCCGAATATGAGAAGTTTTTGTCCGCTTCCTTATTATATATCAATAGAGAAAAAGGGCAAAAATTTGGGTTGAGAAAAATTTGCTTTCCTTGTTAGTATTAATTGTGCAAATTTTTTGAACCTCATATTCGGTGTTGTCGGATGCATCTAAAAACAAATATTTCCTTATTTTGAGCCCTATTTTTTTCAAGCCCTTTTGAAATTTTCCTTACTATGGACTATTTTAGCGAAATATGTTTAGAATAAGGCAAGCTGCTGATTTCAACAAAATATCCAGAGGGGGTCAATTATGAATTTGAAGTGCGCTGAGAGCGGTAAAATCATATATTTTGTCGACGATGATTTAGTCGCAGCAACAAGAGGTGATGTAAATTTCTACGCGCCCATTTGCCGAGCAGTGCTCAATCGTATTCCAGGAACGGAAAGGCGGAAAGAGCGCTGTGAACCACATGAAGGTGGCGTTGATATTTACGATCACAGATCATTCACAAAATCGGAATGGCCGATAAAACTTAATGGCACAATGTTTCCATATTTTCGTTTCTCACTGTCTCAGGAAGCGGCCGAACTGTACCTTCCAAATCATATCAATCAATATCCGAATATATCCGGATAGCACAAAAGTTCGCACAATGGCCTGCCCAGGATTATTTCCTTTGGCAGGTCTTTTTTTATTTGCATTTCAAAAGGGCTTGAAAAAAATTATTAATGAATTTGTTTTTTGATATTTCCGACAACGCGCGCGCCTGATCCGAAGTTTCATGAGGAATCCCGAAGGGTTCCGAGAGAAATTTTGGATAGGCGCTGTTATCTGATGTGTCGCGACGAAGGAGTCGGCACAGAAGATGACAGCGTCCGGCAGGCGCGCGCGTTGATCTGAAATGGAGCGAACGTAGTGGAGCGACATTTCAGATCAACTCCTTTTATCTGTGCCTGGTGATTATTTGGCTTAGATATAACTATATTATATCAAATTGATGTAAACAGACAAGCTTGTGCTTACATTCGCTAAAAATATCTTAGAAAAAATAAATAGGTATTAATCCCGGGGCAAGCCCCGAACCTTTGGGTTTCCGCGGCAAGCCGCGAGGTATTAAACCTATTTGATGTCATCACTTGCTCGGAAATGCTCGCCTGCTGGCGAATCATTTCGCTCGCTTCGTTCGACAATAAAATCCCACATTGATAACGTGGGATTTTATTTGGGGTATTTGCGGTACTTTATATAATGGCTGAAGCTGCCACCTTGTCTCCTGCACTTGGCTTCATGATGCGAACTCCTTGAGTTGCGCGGCCGAGAACTGAAATGCTGGCCAGTGGAATG
>Ga0209212_1001372_pt1 | contig 40042 bp, 38 predicted proteins | sample RifGroC2_FD_183996 | JGI IMG/M metagenome (GOLD analysis project Ga0209212, IMG submission 183996) | Groundwater microbial communities from Rifle, Colorado, USA - Groundwater C2 (SPAdes) (version 2) | ecosystem: Environmental > Aquatic > Deep subsurface > Groundwater | place: Rifle, Colorado... | reverse complement strand
TGATGTAGTTGGTACTATCGATCTTCCCGCCGGCATTCCCAAAGAAACCACCCAAACCACGGACGTTATTTCTGCTCTCGTTCGTTTTATAGTCGTCATTGCCGGAATTTTTGCTCTGTGGAATCTCTTGACAGGAGGCCTCGCCTTTATATCCTCCGGCGGAGATAAGGGCAAATTGACCGAAGCTCAAAATAAAATTCAAATGAGTCTTGTGGGCCTAGTCGTCATTGCCGCCAGCTTCATTATCATTGCTATCATTAGTAAGGTTCTATTTGGAGATTTTGGTGCAATTTTAGCTCCCAAATTAAAATCTATTTAAGATGATCAAATTTATTTCATCTGTCCTTGCAGCCACAGACATACCGTTGGGTCCCGAAGTCGGCGGAGTAGGTCCTTTCCAAACGGCCATCAGTGGCAATGTCCAATCTGGAATGGGTACCCTTCTGTCCAATCTCATTACTACCATCACCGTGGTTGGTAGTTTGGCTTTCGTTATTTTTTTCACCCTCGGCGGTCTTTCTTGGATTACTGCCGGCGGAGACAAAGCCAAGGTCTCCAGCGCTCAAACCCAAATGACCCAAGCCGCCATCGGCTTGATCGCCATTGTCGCTTCTTTCTTTATTATTGGTATCGTTGGTGCTGTTCTCGGTATCGATATTCTTAATCCATTTACCACATTACACCTCTAATATTTTATGGCCTTTCAACTCATACCATCAGCTTTTGCCACAAACGAAATCGTTAACAAGGCTCTTTCACCCAATATTCCCCAAGATCCGGGAGGTGGTCTGGCTTTTTACATCGCCACTCTATGGAAAACCGTCGTCACAGTAGGCGGGATGGCCTTTATTATTTATATCGTCTGGGGAGGAATCGAATATCTGACCTCCGGTGGAGACAAGGGAAAAACAGAAGACGCTTCAAAAAAAATCACCAGTTCCCTTATCGGTCTCCTTATTCTAGTTGGCTCTTATGCCGTTACATTATTTATTCAGTCGGTTTTCAAAATTAACATTCTCAAGCCTATATTTCCTAGTGCTTTATGATCAATAAACTAATTCCCCAAGTCCTGGCCGCAGACATAGTCCTACCTATTGGAGAAGAAGCTACCAAAAACAATTTCTTTGGCTATACCTGCATTGGTCATCTCGTCAGTAATCTCGTCGCGGCTGCCTTTATTATCTCCGGCATTGCCTTCTTTGTTTACCTTGTCATGGGTGGTGTACAGTGGCTTACCTCAGGTGGAGATAAGGCCAAGATCGAATCCTCTCAAAAGATGATCTCCGCCGCTCTTATCGGCCTCGCCATCGTCGCCTCTAGTTATGCTGTCTATATGATTGTACTTGAGTTTTTCGGAATTAATTTGGATGCTCTATGTACCGAAAACCCTCTCGGCAATTGACAAACTCAAAAACAGGTATAATACTAAACTAAGTAGAATAAACAATTATTAAAAATCAAAAAATATGTCCATCATTTCACAAGCTCTCGCCGCAGGCGGTACCATCGGAGTTCCTCAACCAACCGGTATGAAGATCACCGACATCGGTGTCCTTATCAGTAGAGTCATCTCCGTCGCCTTCATAGTCGCCGGTATTCTCACTTTTGCCTTCCTCGTCATGGGTGGTATTGAATGGCTCACCTCAGGTGGAGACAAAGGTAAAACCGAAACCGCCAGAAACCGTATCACCGCCGCTGTTGTTGGCCTCGCCATCGTTGCCGCTTCCTGGGCTTTGATGAAACTTCTCGCTTACTTCTTTGGTATCGACGTCTTTGAAGGAAACATCAACATTCCCAAACCGTATTAATTTTGAATTTGTAGGGGCTGGGTTTTCCAGCCCGCATACCCAGAAACCCCGCCATCAGGCGGGTTTTTGTTTCGTCATTGCGAAGTCGCCTAAGGCGACTGTGGCAATCTCACTCCAACAAATTAATATATAATTAGCCCATGTCCTTTCATCTTGTCCCCCAAGCATATGCAGCCGTTCCCTGGTCTGGTTTATGCGTTGGCCCAATAGACACCGGCGGTGTTGACGCTTCTGATGTTGCTTCTATCCAGGGAATTTCTTGTTTGCTAATAAATATCCTCCAACCTCTCCCCGCCCTCATCGCTCTTGTTGCCGTGGGAATTATTATCATGGCAGGTATTCGTTTGACCACCGCCGGAGCAGAACCCAAAGCCATTGCTAGCGCTTGGTCCATGTTTACCTGGGCGGTCATCGGTCTAATTCTCATGGCGGCAGTTTGGCTGGCTCTTGTCCTCATCGAAAACTTTACCGGAGCCCAAGTCACCCAGTTCGGTATTTAACCTTTCTCCTTACAAAGTATAATCACTTTAGTGAAGAAAATTGTCTTTGTTATTTTACCGTTGCTTCTCTTGTCTTTTTTATTGGCAAAACCTTCAATTGCAGGCCCCAAAGTTATTCCCGGCACTACCCCTGTAATCACCGGACCTAATCCAGGCCCTCCAGTCGGTATTACTTGTGGTAATACCATGTGTCTTCCTGGAGAAGTTTGCATCAAGTATCCTCAAGACCTAGACCTCCATTGTGTCGCCCAATCTATTATTGATGACCCTATCACTCCTATTGGGAATGATCCTGACGTCCCCGAAGACTGCTGGAAACAGTTGGGCTCTCAAAACGGAATTTTTCCCCCCAACAGTGCTTGCTGGAATCACTTTCAAAATACTCAAGTAGACATTTCTCAATACGAACGAACCTGTATTTATGAACCTGTGGTTCACTATTCCGCCGTTCGTCATCTGAATTCTCTTACTCCTGAAAAGGATCAGCCTTTCAATATGTGCGGTATTGGGGATTCCGGTCCCGGCGGGCCACCTGCCCCCGGAGGCGGCAATTTTGACTGCACTGTCAGTATGCTCGTCTATACCGACGTCCGCGAGGCCGAAACCGGTAGTTATGGCCCTAGTCCGGACGCAGAAGCCAGCTACTCTGCTGATTTTATCGCCCAAAACTATCTCTACACCTCTCTTTTTGGACGGCCCATGGACCTTTCGACTGGATACGACCCTCAAAATACCGCCGGCAACGATGGACGCCCCACCCGCGAAGCCTATCGCACTTACTGGCGTCTGTTACCCGCATCCAACCAAGCCAATCTTCGATCATTTGTTCTCAACATGGCCGACAAAGACCAAATTGATAATATTATTTTCAACTTCACCGACCGAAACGGTCTCGATAAAAAAACTAGCTTCAAGAAACTCTATAACGCGTTAAGTAAACAAGTAATCCTTTTCTGGCACTGGCCTTTCGTTCGTGTCGGCTGTCTTACCGATTATCCGGTCTGTCCGGAATATGCTCAAGCCACGCAATCTCTCAAGCCTACTTTTCAAGACTTGCGGGAAATGGCCACAGAATTGGATCTTGGCTGGCTCGTTGATGCGTCCATTGGCCTCTACGAAACCGCCATCAGTGCTTTTGGAGGTGACCTAGACGGCCCATATGCCGCCTTCGTTCCTTTGGACTTCAATAGTACCCGCAGCTACATCGTTAAAAAGAAAGATGAATTCGAAGAGGAAATGTATTTTAAAAATCCTTGGTACGACCCACGTCTTATTGATCAATACAACTCCGGCCGCTATGGCACCAACAAACCAGGACTAACCAACGTGTCTCGCGAAAGTGTTCCCTATGTTGGTGCCATTTACCAAGGGCTTCTCTCCCCCAAATTTGGCATGCTTCCCGCCCTTCAACCTCAGTGGATTATTGATAAATATGCCTCCCCAAGTGGCATATCCGACTATCGCATCGGAAACACTCCTTTATCCCTCCCTGAAGTAAAGCTGGCTCAAAAAGGCTTCCTTGAAAGAATCGAGGAAGAAGCTGTAGCCATTATTTCAAACCCACTGGGGTGGCTTTGGAACAAAGTAAATAATTTATTTACCGACGACGAACTTAAAAGGGTTGGTTACACCGAAAATGAAATTGACAATCTAAATGAAAAAGTCAAAGATGGTTACTACAATGTCGCTTGTCCACTCCCTGTCAGTTATCACCTGATGGCGCCCAAAACAGCCGCGGGCGACAAAGGAGATCCCAATCAAGTCCCAGCCGACGATCATCATCAGGTAATCTCGATTGCAGGTGATCAACTCGCCTGGAACTACAACCCAGCCTGTCATCCTCCAGAAGAAAGGGAAAAGTGTGATCTAACCCATTGCTGGATAGAATATGACTCTTGTCCCATCAATGACTGGGCAGGCAAATACAAAGATCCCGGAAGTGGTATGTGCTGTACCCGAAGATGGTCAGTCGAAGGGATTAAACACGGCAAAACCCTCAACATCCTCAACAATCCCAAACAAACCGATATCAAAGAAGCTGTTGTAAACAACGATCAATACTCTTTTTACAAAATGATGCTTCCGGACGGTGTCGATAAAACCATCGATGCCAGCATTGATGCTCCCATCGCCAGAAACTTCGTCTCTTACCGTGGCTCCGGCGTCAACGCGGGTAATACCGCCACCGCCCCCAACGGTAACTCCGAAATCCTCAATCCTGCCGAACCCATAAACAGGGTCAATAATCTGGCCCAAGATTCTATGCATATTTTACAAAACTGTTGGGCCGTTCCCAAGTCTCTTCAAAACTCCCCCCGCTGTTTCCCCCTACCTACCCCTACTCCTGCATATTCTGATTCGTGTCCTGTGGTTGAAGACTCCGCCGTAGATGCCAAGTACTTAGGTACCTTCAAATCCCACTATATTGGTCTGGCCGATAGTTGGACAACCAGCTGTTCCGGTCCGGATAACAACTTGGCCGAAGAATGCTACAACTACGTCGCTAGTGAAGCAAAAAAAGCCGGTGTCAACCCTGCCTTTGCTTTGACCATGTGGCTTGAGGAATCCGGTGCCAGTAACTATTGCTATCTCGGCGAAACAGCTCAAGATATGGGGATAAATCTATCAAACTTGTATCAAGACATCGTCGGCCAGCTCGAAATATTTTTAAACATGGCCCAAGAGAAAAAATGTTCCGATCAGGTTGGCAATGGATTCTTTGAACCGATGCACGCTTGGTTAAGCAGATTCCGTGCCACCGATTTCCAGAATTTATGCGACCCAACCAACTTCTGCGGTACCGCCTATACCTACGGCGGAACGTGTAATAATGGCGGAGTAGATGTAACCTACGGCGGAATCATTAACATCTGGTCTATGGTCGCCGGATCAGGGTGTGTAAACAGTGGTCGTTTTGTTTTGGATTGGCCCACCGACATGTCCTGCCCCTGACTCGCCTTACAATTGACACCACCTCCTTACTATAGTACAATCGCCTTACTATGACCTATACCGCCACCATTACCAGCAAAAGACAAATCACCCTCCCCTCCTCTCTCTTCTCAGGGTTAGGCCTCAAAAAGGGCCAAAAAATGACCATCACCAAGCGTGGTGACGAGCTGGTGATGACACCGGCTATCTCTGCCGTCTACAGACTCATGGGGTCTCTAAAACGTCCCCCGGAATACGCCAACATGGATATCGATGAAATGATCGAGGCTGCCAAAAACGAATACTTTGCCAAGAAAAAGATATGACCTTTATTGATACCAATTTTTTTATTCGCTTTCTGGAAAATGATCATCCTACATATTCCCCTATTACCAGAAAACTGTTCCTTCATGCCCCGGAATCAACCGAAAATTACTGTAGCTCTGTTATTGTTCTTTTCGAGATCTATTGGCTTCAAAAAAAATTCTATCAAAAACCCCTATCAGAGATTCAACAATCACTTACCAACCTGTTTTCTCTGAGCTTCATCGTCTGGGAAAACGAAACAGTTCTCAAACAGGCAGTCCACACCATGCATCAGTTTAACTACGGTTTAGAAGACTCGTACAACTTCCATTTCGCCAAATCTCAAAAAGTCACCAGCTTCGCCACCTTCGACAAAAAATTGATATCCGTCTGGAACAAATCCAAATAAACCGAAGGTCTTAAATAACGCCTATTTATATACCCCCTGTCTGTGGGCGACAGAACAAATCACCAAAGCTCCTTCCTCGACCTTGTATATAATTCTGTACGGCCAGGCTCTCAAAGAATACAGTCCGTCAAACTCTCCCTTCAAGGGTTTGCCAGCACCAGATTCATCGCTTAATTTTTCTATTTTGGAAAATATTTTTTTTAGTTCGCTCTTTGGCAACCCTATCAACTGTTTTTCAGCTTTACTAGTATAAAAAATTTTCACTGTAAATTACACACCTAATTTTTTCCTAAGATCACCATGGGAAATGTAGTTCCTATCAACCATACTTTTTCTAACGATTTCCAGCTCCTCTTTTCCGGACAGAAGATCCAATGTCTCCAACCAAGATTCCATTTCCGCCTTATTTATCATTACCACTGGTTCACTGCCACGAAGGTTTATCTCAATTACTCTGAGACCGGTAGAGGCACTTCTAATCAGGCCATAGAGATTCTGTCTGGCCTCACTGGCACTATATATTTTTACATCCACACCCATATAGTACGTTATCTCGTACGCATTGTCAACTCGACGAAGTCTACCGCAAATAACTCGTGATAGTACCATTGTCGTTCCGAGCCTAGTCCGTCAAAACAAAAGTTCCTAGTTCCTAGTATACTAGGAACCTTTATGCTATAATCTGTCTTATGAAGACTAGCCAGGTTATAAGAAATTACCTTCAAACACACCGCCAAGCCACAGGAAAAGAACTGTCCGACCATCTTGGCATCACCGATCGAGCCGTACGCAAACAGTTGTCCTCTCTATTAGAGAGCGGAGTATTAACCAAAAAAGGTCGCCCCCCCACTGTCTATTATCAGATTAATTCAAATCCACCATCTCAACCACACCACTCTCTTCCAACCCGCCTTACAAGAGTAATATCTCAAAACTATTTGTTTATCACCCCTACGGGAGAAAAACTTGCAGGTATTGATGGTTTTCTCTTGTGGTGTGAAAAACAAAAACTACCTTTCGAGAAAACCGCCCGTGAGTATGTGGCCATGGTCAACAAGTTCTCAAAATACAAAAGGCAAGGTTTAATTAACGGTCTGTCAAAACTAAAACACACCTATCTCCAAGTTTTTCTCGACAATCTTTACTACCTTGATTTCTATAGCATCGACCGCTTTGGTAAAACTAAGCTTGGACAACTATTACTCTATGCCAAACAAAGTCAACAAACCTCACTGATGACCGAGCTAATCGATACCATCACTCCAGCCATAGAAAGATTGATCACGAGCAAGAATATCACCAGTGTTGGCTTTATCCCCCCTACGGTCAAGAGACAGATACAGTTTATGTCGGTTCTAAAAGGAAGGTTGCATCTCAAACTCCGAACCGTTTCTATTAAAAAAATTGTATCTGATGTTGCCGTTCCCCAGAAAAGTCTCACTCGGCTCACTGATCGTATAGAAAACGCTCAACATTCCATTGTTGTAGGCGAGACATCTCATCATGGGAACATTCTTCTTATCGACGATGCTGTTGGCAGCGGGGCAACCCTGAACGAAACAGCCAAACAGATTAGAGAAAAAGGAATTTGTGACGGAAAAATCATTGGTCTCGCTATTACAGGAAGTTTTAAAGGTTTTGACATCATCAGCGAAGTTTAAACTTAGAACACACTCCCAAATATAAACTATCCCATTTTCCTGTATAATTTTTCTAGCTATGTCCCGACTTCAAAAATCTCTCAGCCTCATATTCCTTGCGTTATTTGTAACGATTTCCGCTATCATTGTCCCCCAATCTCACGCCGCCACCGATCTTTTCGGCATCCCTGGAGTAAAAACCATGCAAGATTACGTCAATGAATTTTGCGATAAACGCTCTGGCGACCTTATGAACCTGGAAACTTGGTTTTCCGGCAAATGTGCTCCAGAAGTTGATACCCTCAGTGGTGATGGGGTAGGCTTCGTTGATATTGTCATTCTCCAAGGAATGGAGTGGGTAAACACCCTATCTATGGGGACCTCTGGAGATAGTTATATTGACAGTGTCAAACGTCAACTTCAGTTTATTCAAGCAATCAAAGACAATCTCATCTCACAAAAAACCACAATTAACGACATCGCTTTTATGCCAAACAACAATAGTGGAGTTTTGGGCTCGATGGGAAAACTCTTAGCTGGTTTAGCTACCGTAAGACCAGCTAGCTCTATCGACTACGTAAATTACTTGGCTTCAAATCTCCAAAAACACCACATAGTTAGCGACACTTACGCCGCCGGACCCGGCTACGGTTTTTCCGCTCTCGCCCCAATTCTTCCTCTTTGGCGAGCTTTCAGAAATATTTCTTACATGCTATTCGCCATTGGCTTTGTCCTTTACGGCATCATGATCATGTTCCGTGTCAAGATAGATTCCAAGACCGCAGCCACTATCCAGCTCGCCATTCCCAAACTCATTGCTACCCTGCTAATGATTACTTTCTCCTATGCCATTGTCGGGTTCTTGGTTGATATCTCTACCATCGCAGATGCTATGGCCATAAATATTCTTAGGATTGGAGGAAATGAGGCCATACTTAACAGTGGAGGTATCGGATCAAGTGTCGGAAACGATATTATCGATGTAGTCAGTGGCCGATCAATCCTCGGAGCCGTTGGTTCCTTTTTTGTAAACATGATCACTGCAGTAATAATTTCTCCTTTTGTCTTTTTCAACTTAATTATTGGAGGATTATTCGGAGCCATCGTCGGAGTTATGGTCGGAGCTGTCTCGCTAATCCCCATGTTTTCAGGTTTTGGCATTATTGTTGGCATTATTATCATCATTGCCGTTGCTATTTCTTATTTCAAACTCATATTAAAACTATTTCAAGCTTTCTTCGGTGTCATTATCAATCTTATTTTTGCCCCCATCATTCTCTTGGGAAATCTCTTACCCGGATCATCCTCTTTTGGTGACTGGTTAAGATCAATATACGGCAACCTTGCCGTTTTCCCCGTTGCCATCTTTTTTCTAACGCTCTCCTTCGCCCTCATGTGTCAACCACTTCTTTCTTTAGCCGCTTCTGGCGGATTGCTTAGCGGGGTTATAACTGCAGGATTGGAAAATCTACTTGGAGTAAATCAACTCTCCACTCTTAGCAACATCTGGACACCCCCGCTAACCATACCTTTTGCTGGTATGGTAGATACCAACGCCGGTGCTGCGGCTGGGACAGCTTTCGGATCAGTCGGAAGTCTCATGCTCGCCACCATCGGTTTCGGGCTACTCATGATGGCCAGCAAATACTGTGAGATGGTAGAAAAGGCCCTCAAAGTACCTCCATTCCCCTACGGCGCAGCCATCGGCGACGCCCTCAAATATGGGTACACCAAAGAGCCGTTCTTGACAAATAAACTACCTCTCTCTGCCCAGAGATCACAAAGTGTTGCCCAAGCAAGAGGGGTCATTAAGAATGTAGTCTCAACGGTTGGAACACCACCACAACAACCCCCCCAGGCTATTAATACGGGACAACCATCAGCTTCAACACCACTTTCATCTTAGTCACCACAATCACCACCATCTATTCTTCCAAAAGTTGTAAGAATATTGCATCCTCTCACCGTCGGTGTCAGCTTCTTTCTTTATTCTGGCCACTGTCGTAGTAAATTTGATTTTTTTAGCTTTCAATTGATCAATTACCTTGTAAAAAAGTGTATCAAACCATCCTGTATACTCTTGAGCAGCCAACTTTGATTCTACAGTGGGGTTCTTTCTAGGTCTTCCATCAGCCTCTACAGCCAATTCATTAGCATCCGTATTACCATAACCATATCCCACATATTCTCCCCATTGCTTATTTGTATCCAAAGCAAGCACCACATCTCTTGCTAAAATCACCCAATTAGCCATTCCAACGACCGACCCTTCAGACTGATGAGCTGGATTCTGCCATGATAGTAGCCAAACATAACTTCGTGTCCATTGTTCCATCATTTCACCAACTCTCGCTTTCGATTTAGACATTCGCTCTTTGGTTCCACTCCCGATAATCCATTCTTGTCTACGATTTTTAATGCGAATTATCCGGTTACTATTTTGACCTTCTGGTCTATCTACCAAGTCATTGCTTTGAAAACGGAAGTTAGAAGAAACCAGTGCATTTCTAAGAGTAGCCAACTCTTTTGATGAAGCCTTTGTCGCGTCAACCTTTCCTAGGGCATCCATTGCCATTATTACAGCAGCCCCTTTGGATAAATCTGCCATTACAACAGACTGTGGGAGGTCAACGTCCAACAAACCAGGTTGGCTTACTAACGCTTCCATGCAAGTAAAGTATTTTCCAGCCAACAAAGCCCTTTCTCCACCAACAAAAAGGGCTTCATCGGGCTGTTTCTTCAATTTACTTACTCCGTCAACTACTTCGCTAGTCTCAGGCATCATGCTTAATACAACTCCATCTTTAGTAACCACTCTAAAAATCTCGTTATTTATCCTCATTAAATCTTGCAACTCGGCCGGAGCGCCACCTCTGTCTGAAAAGAGGGGAATCACTCCGTCTCTCAGTCCAGAGTTGTATCTATTATCAATATATCTATTCTCTTTTTCTGTATCAACAACCCTTACAATCCAAGCTTCAAATCCAGTCCTCCCCAGCCTTCTGACCTCTGAGTCGTAAACCCCTTTTTCACCATACCCAAGCGCCGAGTAGGGAGCTTCCAATGATTTTGGATATACATTCCCGTGTGTTGACAAATATTCTTGCCACAACCTTGAACCACCCAAAGGAGAACCATTCCTCGTCCAAAAATCTCGATACTCTGATGGGATCATAACTCTCCCCGCTGGGTGGCTTACAAAACCCACGTTCATTCTTGCGGCCCAACATTCTGCTTCTGCAAGTTGCCAAGAAAGCCTGACAGAATCAATGCTTACCCCAAGACCCAAGGCCAAATCATTAATTATTTTTCCCCGATCCTCTCCTCTTGTAGTCCAAACATCAAGGTCTCTTCTCATCATTCTTATATATAGTTCAGCTGAGACAATATTCATTTGCTCTCTCAATTCAATTCCTCCCTCAACATTTTCTAGTCCTTCGATTTTTCTATAAGTAATATTCTTTATTTCAGAGAGCCATTCATAGGTGCTTCTGGATAATTTTTTGCACTGATCGATCTTTGATGAAGTCATATCTTTAAAAGTATCCACTTCCGAAGACTGGGTACCCGCAAGATCATCCCAGAAAGACAGAACAGACGCTAGTTCAGCTCGAGCATAGAACTCTTTTTTTAGTTCTGCTTCATATTCTTTGGGAAAGTGATTTTTTCCCATACCGTATCTACTGGCTTCTGATCTTAGAAATTGATCAAAACTAGATGGAATATTCATATTTGAACTCACTTTCTCCGAAAGTTCAACAATCATTGCCATTCGAACATCAGTTTTAATTTTCTTACTTTGTTCTTCATCACCCATCTCCACTTCAGAAATTTTTTCCGGTTCAATATTTAGAATCTCCTCAATTTGCCTATCCATATCCTCCGTTCCGATTCTACTGCCAAATCTATCTCTCCACCTTCTTGCGGCCTGCTGTCGAGCTCTTGCGTCTGGATTATTATAAACCATTTCGAGTTGTCGTTGAGCTTCAGGGATGTCAATTACTGGTTGTGCAACTAACTCTGGTGATTCAAGTAATGCTACTACCGAGTTCAATAATTCTGCAGGAGCTAACCCTTTAACCATATCTTTTTTTAGATTAATTAAGGCTTGTCTCTGCTCCTCTATTGGATAATCATTTATTATTTCTAGGGTCTGATTAAGTTTTGTTTGCCATTTTTCTACAGCGGCCTCAACGACAGGGGCTTCTGGTATTGGCTCTACCACACCACCCGGCACAACTTCAGGCTCTTCCCCTGGTTTAAATTGGTATCCCATGTCCTGCAAAAATATTTTTACCCCATTCTCATTCGCTCCCCAAGTTCCCAATTCCTCGCCACCAGAAGATAAATATAAAGAGGCTCCTCTTAACATTTCCTCCCTTAATATTCTTCCTCTTTCATCTTCCTCCAAAAATTCGTCCCCTATATCTAACCCAAAATTTTCTCTCAATTCATCCCTAACAGTCCTCCTGATAGCTACATCGGTAACCTCATTGCTAATAATCTCTAATCTCTTTGCAATTTCTGGTTTTATTCTCTCAAATTCATCTGGATTCAACTTGGGTTTTTCCGGATCAGCAGCCAGGATTCCAGGCTCCGCCATTCCAGCAATCTTTCCAGCCAACTCCAACGTTTCTGGAGTTTCATATTCCTTTGCCGTCACCGCCTCAACGGGGGGCAGAATCACAGGCTCCTCCTTCATTTTATTGACTATCTCATCCAATTTATCGTCAGAAAATACAGAGTGACCTAGATCGCCAAATGCAAGTGGTTCCATATTTATATTCAAAATCGAAGCTAATTCTATCTGAAATTATACCACCTTGACACCCAAGTCGCCCAATCTCCCCTTGTGATCATCCCAAAACTTGGCAATTTTGCCGTCTGGGTCAATGTCTCTATCTAAAAATCGCTTATTCCTCTGCATCCTAGCCAATGCAATCAACATCCAAAACTTGTTCTCCTGTTCTTTTTGCGGAAGTGCCCTAATCTCAGCCATCTTGGCTTCCCATTTCGTTTTTTGATCTAGAGTCTTAAGGGTCATCTTGAGCTCTTGAATTATTGGATTCTCCTCCGACAAAACAACCTCGGCCTTTTCGGGAGAATTCGCTCCTTTCTTCTCATCTCCTTCCCCATTATCAACTCTCATGGCTTCTAAGAATTTTTCCGCCTCTTCCTTTGTCTTAAAGAAATCCTTTGCGAAGTGTGATATTTCCCCATCTTTCAGGTACTCATACACCGCTCTTAATTTTCGTCTATTCAAATCCTCTTGCGTGCCTTCATTTTGAGACAATTTTGGAAGTTTAGGAAACTTTTTCCTTAGTCTTTCCATCACTTCATCACTACGACTCACTTCATCCTTCGACAGATGATGATCCAAAAACGATGCTATTTTTAGATCCTCCAAAATCCCGTCATACCAAACCGAATCTTTTTTTTCGGTCTTCTCGCCATCCTTACCTTTTTTTGTTTGATTTTCACCTCTAAACACCCTATCCCTAAACAACAGATCTTTAGTCATCTTGAATCTATCCAAATTACTTCCCATGAATTTCTTAAATTCATCACTAAATTTTCCCTCATCATAGTTCTTATCTTGTTCTTCAATTTCCTTTATCAACTTGATAAGCGCTACATCATCAATGTCTCTGAAATTGGTGTAGTATTCCAACGAGGCACTGTTTTCCTTAACCTTAATTCCAATCACACTTACATCAAACCCACTCGCTACAAGCTTCCTTATCATAGAAGCCCTCATTTCATTTGAAATTTCCCCTTCCTCACGCCTATCGCTAACTGCAAATTCACCATTCGATTTTCTAGTAATGTCTCCGAGTAATATTAACTTACTAGCAGGATTCTGGTATTCAGACATATTTTTTTTCTCTATTTCAGCCTTTGATACTACCTCAAAATTCATTTTTTCATCATCCAATTTTTTCAAAGAATCACCACCCAAAGACACTCCGCTTGTGTCATCTGTATCTGTTATTTGTCCGTTCAACATCATTTCTTGTGCTGGAATAAGGGGTTCATTTCCTGTGGTTTTTGTTTCAACAAATTTTGTGGTATCAATACCCAACTTATTCAGAACAGGTGTTTCTGGTTTGATAGTTGTTTCACCTAAAAACCACTTTCTCACTTCCTTCATTTCATCAACAAACTTTAAATATTCAGATGATTTACTACTGTCAACAACCACATTTAATATTTCTTTTCCCTCCTCCATTTTTTGAGTCAACCTTAATCCAGCCAAACCCAGATCAAATCCTTTTCCTCTTAGGTTTCTTATTGCTTCTGCTCGCTCAATAATTGAGGGTGGATAAATATCCATTTCACCCACATCAGATAAATTAGCAACCAACCTCAAATCTGTATAGGCATTATATTTAAGATCTCTTTCCTTCGACAGAATCGATTCATCGATCTCCTGATTCGGTTCGTATCTCTTCATGTTTTATCTTAGCATTTACGATCGATAAGGTTAATTTCCAAATGTCTTCGAGCCACTCAATTCCTTTTTGACTTTTTCACTTAGATACTAGGCTCAATTGTACATAATACTTGACATTATTCTGTACGTTATGGTTTAATAGTATATATGAGTCTTCAACCAACCAATATCATCCCTATCACCCAAGCAAGAGGCAAACTTGGCGATATAGCCAATCTGGCCATAGCAGACAATTACTTTCTCCTCACCAAAGGTGGAAACCCAATTGTCGCTTTGGTGGACTTTAAATATCTCAAAAAACTCGAAAATATCGCCAACCAACTGTACCAAAAAACCTACATCGACCCAAAACTCGAAAAATATAGTCGAAATTTTAGTGATCAAGAAATCAAGGAATGGCAAATCGAAGATCAAATCTGAAATTATTTTTAGACTCTAGTGTTCTTTTCTCCGCCGTCTACTCACCCATAGATGGATCAGCCAAGCTTTTTAGTTTCAAAAACGTCACACTTTGCGTATCAAAAATTGTTCTTCATGAAGTTGAAAAAAATACCCGTCAAAAACTAGATAATCTTCACCTAAGAAGATTTTTTATGTTGGTAAAACATCTTCATATTGTTCAAAAATATCCTGACGATCAAGAAGTTCAAAAAGCTCGGCAAGTCATTGTCGAAAAAGACGCAACAATCTTGTCCGAAGCCAAACTTTCAAATTGTAAATTTCTTCTTACTCTAGACAAAAAAGATTTTATACAAGACAAAGTCAGAGAGTACATAAAACCAAAGCAAATACTAACTCCAAAAATGTTTTTCGAACTGCACCCAGATTAATCCAGACACGATATACTTAAACTAGATACATCGAACCAATAACCAATAACTCAGAACTTCGCACCAAGCTATGGCCATCCAACAACATCCATTACCGCAAGACATCAGCTCCTACCGCTTCCGCTTGATCGGTGATATGACCATCAAACAGTTCGCTTCACTTGGGGTGTCTATCGTTTTGGCCATCGTCGTTTACAGTCTTCCCCTACCCTTCTTCTTCAAATATCCCCTTTCCTTTCTCTTTATTGTCCTCGGAGTCGGTATGGCTTTTGTCCCGGTTCAAGGACGGTCGCTCGATATCTGGATTCTCGCCTTCATCAGATCTATATATTCACCCACTCAATATGTTTGGAAAAAATCCAAGGAGGTATCTAAAGATATGGCCCTCTCCACAGGTCCCATTGTCGGAACTCAGGCAGTGTCCAACGCCCGGATCGAACTCTCTACCGGAGCCACATCTTCTTCTCCCCAACCAACATCGGTTGTCTCGGAACCAATAACTAGTAACTCTGAACCATTAACTCCCCTCGTTTCCATTACTCCTGCTATTGTCACTCCAAACACACCCCTACCGGAAACGCCGTTTACCGTCTCAGATAATACTCCAGCTTCTCCTGCAATTCCCATCACCACCATATCTACTCAAATACCAATAACTAATAACCAAGAACTAGTCACTCCCCAAGCCGCTCAGCTCCCCATCCCCTTCACCCCCACCACCCCCAACACCCTGGTCGGTCTCACCCTCACTCCTGAAGGTAATATCCTTGAAGCGGTATTAGTCGAAATCCAAAAAAATGGTCTAACCTCTCGTGCCACCAAAAGTAACAAGCTTGGTCAATTCATGTTTGCTCGTCCTCTGGAAAATGGCCTCTATCAAATCCTCGCCGAAAAAGAAGGCTTCACCTTCTCTCCCTATTCTCTCGATCTTTCTGGAACAATTATCCGACCTCTTAAAATCCAAGCAATCTAATAACCCAGCACTATAATCACTTCGCACAAATATGTCTGAAAACATCAAATCCTCGACCCAGGAAAGTCTCGATATCTATACCATCAAAAATCATCTCATCTTTTTGAAAGATGGTTCTTGTTCATTGGTTCTAAAGACCACCGCCATCAACTTCAATCTGCTCTCCGAAGAGGAACAAGATGCTACAATCTATGCTTACGCAGGTCTCCTAAATTCACTCTCTTTTTCCATTCAAATTCTCATCCGTTCTCAGCGAAAAAATATTTCCGACTATATTAATCTTCTGGACAACCGGATTCAGGGAACACCATCTCAAAAGGTGAAAGAACAGCTCCTTTCTTACCGACAGTTTGTCAAATCACTTGTCAAAGAAAATCGGGTACTCGAAAAAAAATTCTATGTCATTGTTTCTTTTTCAGCAGTTGAGCTGGGTATTTCCAAGGCTACTTTTAATCCTCTGTCCAAAACCCCGCAAAAGCCCCCTTTTGATCTCCAATATATCGAAGAAAAAGCCTCTATGGCTCTGTACCCGCGACGTGATCACATCATCCGACAGTTTGCCAGAATCGGTCTCAAAGCCAGTCAACTTTCCACTAGTGAATTGGTTACCCTTTTTTACACTATCTACAACCAAGGTAGTGTCACCCAAGCGATTACCCCCGGAAGGTCCAACGCCTCCTAAAACCTATCGACTTCAGTTATACTTAAATCATGGCTTTGAACCTTTTTACGTTGGGCAAAAAAAACAGCACAGCCGTACCAAATCCCGCTGTCTCGGCGAGACAAGTTTCTACACCCCTCCAACCAGTAACTCCCCCGCTTGACATTCAAAAATCCGCCGCTTCTAGTCAATCTATCCAAGATATTATTGCCCCATCTGCCATAGAAGTAGACTTCTCTCACATCAAAATTGACGACGTCTATATTCGTACTCTTTTTGTCACCGGTTATCCTCGTTATGTCTCCGCCAACTGGCTCTCCCCTCTGATTAACTTCAATCACTCTTTGGATATTTCCATGTTTGTTTACCCAAGCGATTCCAAAGATACCCTCGACAGTCTCCGCCGGCGCATTGCCGAGATGGAAGCAGAGATAAATACCGACATAGAGCGGGGTCGCATTCCTCGTGCCGCCACCGAAGCCGGTCTCGAAGATGCCAAAGTTCTCCAATCACAGCTCGTCAAAGGTGCCGAAAAATTTTTCCAATTCTCACTCTATATCAGTATCTCCGCCGAATCGGAAAAAGAATTGGATACTTCTACCGCCCAAATCCAATCCATGCTGGCTTCCCTTTTGATCATAAGTAAGATTGCTTCCTTATCAATGGAGGAGGCTTTCAAAACCACCCTTCCCTACTGTAAAGACAAACTTATGCTCACAAGGAATATGGACACCACCGCTCTGTCCACCACCTTCCCTTTCACTTCATCGGAACTCTCAGACAATCAAGGAATTCTTTATGGCGTCAACGCTCACAATGACTCTCTCGTTATTTTTGACCGATTTTCACTAGAGAACGCCAATATGCTCATTCTCGCAACCAGTGGCGCAGGAAAAAGTCTAGCCTATAGTGAAACAGTCCTCATCAAAAACGTAGCCAACGAAGTTAAAAGGACCAAAATTGGTCCTCTAATTGAAAAAATAATTACGAAGAAAGGTTCAGTCAGGATTGATGATGAGATGGTTGGCAATGTTAATCCGGGAATTAAAGTATATTCTTTCAATCCTCGCACCCTCAAAGGTGAGTGGTCTTCCGTCACTGTAGCCGCCAAAAAAGATGCTCCAAGTCATCTTTATCGTTTTACCACCAAATCCGGACGTATCATCACCACTACAGCCGATCACAATATGCTGACGTTGGATAATGCCCAAATTCATGTTGTCAAAGGAGATTCTATTAAAGTTGGTGATTATCTTCCTCTCCCACGTCATATCCTTGCATCAACTTCATCGACATCCAAAAAATCAACGGAATACTATGAACTTCTTGGTTACTACGTTGCCGAAGGTTGCAGCACAAAAACATCAGTACGTATCAGTAATATGGAATCTGAAATTATCGAAAAAATATATTCTCTCTGTCAAAAACTGAATTTTAAAGCAACTCCCCTCAAAGGCCACGGGGTAATTGAGGGAGTTTCTATCAACTCCAAATCGCTTATCAGAAAAATAAAACTTAATAGATGTTTCGGAAAAGCCGGAACCAAAAAAATACCTTCGATTCTTTTTTCCGAAAAAAATAATATTAAAGCCGCTTTCCTCAGAGCATACTACGATGGCGATGGCTGTGTAGAACAACATGAGGTTACCTGTACCACCAAGTCTAAAGAATTGGCCTCAGATCTAAGCTATCTGCTTTATAACTTCGGTATTATTGCCAGGATCAAGCGTAAATTCAAAAGAGCAACCAATACCAACCACAGGGGAGATTTTTACTACCAACTTACTGTTTCTGGTCAAAAAGACCTCTCCTCATTTGCAAAACATATAAATTTTAACCTTCCTCGCAAAAAGAAAAAATTACAGAGCCTTCTTGGTAAAAAATCCAATCCCAATGATGATATTATTCCCAATCTAGAACAACCTCTTAAAGAAATTTACCAATTACTTTACCCTGATCAAGTCGGAGCTCCTCAAAAATTAATTGATCTGAAAAATGGAGAATATCACCCAACTTCGTCCTATTTACAAGAATTAATCGCAGAAATAAGGTTGCGAATAGTTTTCATCAACAATCAAGAGAAGCCTATTTTTGAATTAATCAGCCTTCCGCAATGGCAAGATTTAGCAAATAAGGGAGCTAAAAGTAAAAAATTCAACAAACAACTTTGGAAAGAGCTTGGACATACTTGGCAAACCATGCGAGCCAGAACCGTCATACCTAGTGTAAAGACCGTCCTCCATGTCTACCAAACCACCTCAGGCGTCCAAATAACAAAGGATTACCTTTTTGAAAATTTATACTCTACTTCAAAAAACTTGGGTATCACCTTTAGAGATATAGATTCCACTCTCCAAACAACTCTTGCCACAACCAAGGCTAATACTTCCTACGATAGGATATATAAAGGCAGTCAGTATCTATTGAAAAAATATATTGAGATACAAGACAACGTCAAAAAGGCAAATGAGATTATTCATCGTTTAGAAATTCTCGCTCACTCAGAATTATATTGGGATCCAATTGTCAAAATCTCCAAACTAAAGAGTAAACATCCTTTTGTTTACGACCTAACCGTCAACAACGAAGTCTTCTTTGCTGGTTTCGGTGGCATGTTCGTTCACAATTCCTATGCCGTCAAACTGGAGATCCTTCGTTCTCTCATGTTCGATTGCCAAATTATTATCCTGGACCCGGAAAACGAATATGAAATGGTCACCAAATCGGTTGGTGGTAACTATCTATCATTTTCTGCTAGCGCTTCACACAAGATCAATCCTTTTCAAATAGCCCGCCCAAAAGAAAGCACCGAAGATGAAATGGGCTACAAATATCTCTTCCTTATGTCTCTTCTAAAAATTATGATTGGGCAGATGGATCCTATCGAAGAAGCGACCATGAATCGAGCTCTCGTTCTCACCTATCGCCAAAAGGGAATTACCGAAGATCCTTCTACTCATACTCTTGAACCACCACGCATGGAAGATCTTTACCGTTCCCTCATTGGTATGGAAGAAGCCGTCAGCAAAACCTTGGCAGCCAGACTCGAGCGTTTTGTCATGGGCGCAGTCAAAGGAATTTTTGATCAGCAAAGTAATATCGATATCAATGCTCCTATTACTGTATTTACTCTTCGAGACACCGCCGACGAAATCCGTCCTATTGTCATGTTCATGATCCTTGACTTTGTCTGGAATGAAGTTCGAAAAAATCTTCGAAAAAGGATACTCGTAGTTGACGAGGCTTGGTATCTCATGCGCTATGAAGACTCCGCCAAAATTCTACAAGGTTTTGTTAAACGCGCGCGTAAGTATTATTTCGGTGTTTCCATCATTTCTCAAAATGTTGACGACTTTCTTGGCTCAGCCTATGGCAAAGCCATCATTACCAACTCAGCTCTAAAATTACTTCTCAAACAGTCCTCTGCCGCCATCAACCAGATCTCCGAAACCTTTTATCTTTCTCAAGGTGAGAAACAGTTGCTTCTTTCCGCCGGAGTCGGTGAAGGAATCTTCTTTGCCGGTATGAATCACGTGGCCATCAAAATTATTTCTTCCGCTGACGAACATGCCCTAGCTACCAGTAAGCCGGCTGAAATTCTTGAGCGCAAAAAACAGGCTGAACTTCAAGCCGCCGCCGAGACCGCCTCCCAAGACCACCCTCGAGAAATCACTGAGCCAACTAACCCCTAACCATGGCCAATCACGAAACAGAAATCTACGAACTTGGACAAATTCAACTGTATTTCCCAAAGAAAATAGAGGATCTCTCTGACAGTGATAGGTCCGAGGCACTTCGACTGTTTAGTATCGGCGCTGGATACTACAACCAGTTTTTTCGAAAAGACGCTGGTCACAAAGTCACTGCCAGCAGTTTTCAAAAAGAAGTCTCCCCTGGAGAGATTCAACAGATTATCGATTATTTATCTAAACCAGAACTAGAGGAACCGCAAGTAAAAAAAACCAAAACTCCGGCAAAAGAAGACTCTACTGTCCCCTCCGAAATCATAGCAGGTCTTATTAAAGAACTCGCCGCTGAAAAACTAGTAGCTGAAAAAAATGCAACCAATACCACCACTTCCGTAGCCGACGCCGTCAAACGTGCTCAAAAAACTTGGAAAGCCAGAAACCGGACCGAAACAATCCTTAAAAATAGAACCGAAAAACAAAAAGAGGCGGAAGATAACTTCTTTATTAACACCGTCGACCCCAAAAGTGAAAGTAGACAAGCAATATATCGAAATGTTGAAAGTGTTGCCAGCCAAGCAGTCATGGCTCAAGCCGCCATTATCCAAGCCGCCAATCTAGGTATTGGTCTATTCCCCGCCCAAATCAAACAAGCAACTGATGATCTTACCTATCTTGGTCTCACCGGTGCCGTAGATCTAACCAACTTCAACGACCTCAATACCATTTCACAACTAGCCTTCATAATTCAAGGAGTCAAATTTACCTCACCAATAAACAATGTCAACGAGGTAGTTCAAGCGTGGCAAAAAGCAGAAGAGATCGAACCATTCTCCGGTAAAGTTGAAGAACTAGAAAAACAAATAACTTTAGTCGATCAAGAAGCAGAAGAAGCTCTCCGAGAAAAAGATGAGATTTACAAAGAGACACTCCGAAAAAAAGGTGAGAGTGATAGGTTTAATGAATTTGAGAGAGAGATAAATAAGAATATTGATTTGGATAACGACATGACCGCGGCCATCATTGAAGTCCGTAATGTCCAAAATGCCCTTCTCAAGGCACTTCCCAACGCCAAACTCCCTCCACCACCATCCACACCACTACAGCTTCACGGAAAAAAGCTCGAGTCTATCCTTCGCAAAGAAGATCCTACCAAACTATCTCTATCAATAAGCCCTGAAGGGCTCGGCTCTCGAACCGTTGCTGTATTAGAAACTACCAACAGTGGTAATCGAAACATTAGCCCCGAGGCTGTCCGCCTTCTTAGTCTTGGACTTACTCCGGAGAAACTTGAGGCACTTCGGAACGATCCAAATTCACAACTCAATAAGTTTATTACAAATAATCAGTATGGTCTGAGTGTCTATCAACAGGTTCACGCCCAACTCAATAAGCTTGTCGGTCCCAATTCTGACTCCAAACTTGGTCAAGATATTTCCGCCAACGTAAAAGCATTGTCTTTCGACATAATTTCCCAAACAACCAGAGTTATTCCTGAACCAGTTAGAAAACTAGGGCAAACCATTACAACCAAAGTAATCACCAAACCATTTGGAAGAATTTCCCAAAGCATTACAAATTTCTACAATCATCAATCTCCACTAGTTCAATCCGCCACCAAATTTATCCTTAACCCCAAGGGTACTCTCTATGCCTGGGTCAATAAAAAGATTGGTCAGCATGCCGGAAATGTCATTCTTAAATATGCCGGTAGTACCACCAGTAAAAAACTCGGAAACTTCATTCTCAAAGAAGGATTGCAACAAGGAGCTAAAAAATTCATTGACGTTGTTGCCAAAAAGCTCATTGTTGAAACAGCAAAACAAGCTGGTGTGCAAGGCGCCAAGATGGCCGGTATGGTTGCCGCCGAATCCGCTATCGCCGCTGTCGCGGCGGCTCTTGGAATCTCAACCTTTGGTCTAAGTTTAATTGTTGGTGCCATCCTCATGGTCGCCACCGCCGTAGTTGATGCTACTATTGGATTAGCCAAAAAAGGCCTGGACAAGGTTTGGCAGGAAATGGGCTGGGGGGAGAAATTCCGCTCGAGAGATCTGATTATTCCCGTCGTGGCTGGTGGAGCTGTAGTTGCTACTGCCGGTGCCACTTTCATCGCCGGTCTCATCGCCATCAGAAGATCTGTTCAAATAGCCGCTGTCTCTGCCATAGGTATCATTATCGGAGCCGGCATCGTCGTAGGACTTTATATTGCGATTGCTTTTTTAATTGCCCCCATTCTCTCCACCCTCGTTCAATTCGATAGTCTCAGTAAGGTCGATTATGCAGAGTATGGTGGCGGAAGTGGACCTGGAGTAAGTGGACCTGGTCCTGGTGGAGAGGAAGGTGTTTATGATCTAGACTGTGGTCCTGAAGCTGGTGCTGAGATTATGATTCAAGCTGGTTCATACCCTGTTGTAAAAAGATTACTCACAGGACTGGGTAGGACAGGCTACTGTATTATTCCTACCAAAATAGTTATCCATTGGAGTGGTGCCTGGACAGACAACAACAATACCTATACTTATCTAGATCAAGTAGGATTATCATGTCAAATCGGCACTGACCAAAATGGTTCAGTTGAACAATGGCAACAAATGTGGGAAAAGAAAGCAGAACTTGCTTATTGTGTTGGAGGCAATGAAAATAACTACTGTCTCAATAACGAAATGGTCGGAGCTTGGTTTATTCCACCCGGAACGTCCCCCACCAAACCGGAAGAGAAATCCCCCAACGAAGATGAAATTCAATCATCCGTTAATTCAACCTGTTTTATGATGCAACAGTACCATATTCCTTATACTCAAATCTTTGGTCATCTTGAGCTTCATATTGGCAAACCAGACCCAGGCGAAGAATTTCTTGCTTATTTTATCAATCGAGTAAAACAACAATGCCCCTCAACCTATCCCTAAACAAAAAACGCGTTTTTATTACCTTGTTTGTTATAGTTATCATTCTAATTGTTCTTATAACTCGTATATTTTCAACCAAAAAAAACCAGATTCCTCCATCTATATCTCCCAATCTTACAGCCACACCACCAGCAGCACAACCTACTGTAGACATTGAATCAAATTTTGAAAAATTCATCAAAGAGTATCAATTTATGTTTTGGCATTTACCAAATTCGACAAACGGTACCTCAGTCGGATGGAATGGTGATATTCCTGTCGTTGTCAAAGACAAAGCCATTTTTAATCCCTACAAAAATGTCATCACCAAGAAACTTGATATCAACGAAATTGCCATTCTAAATAATAATGGTGAAGCACTGATTATTTCCTCCGACAAACAAAAAGTATTAAATCTACAAACATTAATCGAAAAAGATATTAACCAAAAAGAAAGAGATGAATTTAACTACATTTGGTATTCAAAACCAGACAAAATTATTGCTCTATCTGAAGATAAAAAAACGCTTTTTATCGTTGACCTTATCAGCAATGAAAAAACTTCAATCGCTCAAACAAATAAGACCTTCAACCCTTTTTCTCTCTCTACAGACAATAATGTTGTTGCCATTACAGACAGTGAGAATCTATATATCTACAACAATCAATTGGACAAAATCAAACTCGACGATACTACCACCGAATCAATTACCTATTGGTTAAAAAACGAACTTTATCTTGTTGAAAAAGGCACCAAACCCAGAGTTCTTGATTTTATTATGTTGGTAGACATGAAAAATCGTGAATTCAAACAAGTTATCACCAGTTCATCCATCATTAATAGACTCAATCTCAAAGTCAAACCATCAATCAACCAAAAACAAGACATGGTTTTGTTTGCCGAAAATAATGGTCTTATCTGGATTCTCTCAAAAGATCAGGCTATCACCAGGATCTATCCCCAGTTAAAGTTACCACCTGAGGCCTGGTCTAATTCTGCACCCTAACCGGCATTATTACCTGAATCCAGCCGTCATCATCTTCTCGCCTAAAAACACTGGGTTTAAGTTCTCCTTCAGTCTCCCAAACCACCCTTTCGGCATTATTCACCCCTAGATAATCCAAGAGATATCTGGCATTAAAAGCCACTGTTAAACCTTCTCCTTCAACTTCTGTTTCTATCTCTGTCGAATTACTTCCCAATTGACTGCTTTCCGCTTTTACAATTAGTTTTTCCCCTTCAATTGTCATTTTAACAATATTGGCGTTGTCTCGGGCAAACAAATTGGCACGTTTGACGGCTTCCAGTAGCTCTTCCCTGTTAAAGACAGCTCTTGTTGAGTAAGTATTCGGCATAATCTGTTGGTAGGGTGGAAACTCCCCTGCAATCAGTCGAGAAGAAACCTCCATATCGGCAATCCGATCTATTACCTGCTGGTTTTCTTTGTCAAATTCAATCCCAAAATTATCTTCTCCTGTTTCAGCCAAGACTTTTGATATTTCTTGAAGAGATCTTGCTGGAAGAATAAATTTTGTATCTTTCTCAATACTTGTTTTACTTACATTTAGTTTATCTACTCCTAATCTATATCCATCAGTCGCAGCCAAAATCGTTTTGCCTTCTTCTAATTCCCACAGAACCCCTGTTAACACTGGCCTCGTATCATCCCGCGCTGCCGAAATACAAACACGATCCATTTTTTGCCGGAATTCACCACTCTTTAAAGTTATTTGAGCTTTCTTGGCTCTGGGGATACTCGGAAAATCCTCTACCCCTTGACCCACTACTTCTGCATTGATCCCTTTTGCTGTTACCGTTAGTGAATTCTTTTCCGCTAAAAGAGTTACATTCCCTGCGGGTAAACTGGCCACCAATTCTCCAAAAAGTTTTGCCGGCACCACCATTTCTCCTTCTTCATCGATCTTGGCCGGCAACTTTACCCAGAAACTTACTTCTAAGTCAGTAGACACCAAGTTTACTTCCTCTTTTGTAACCTTCAAAAGAACTCCTGAAAGAATTGGCAACTGAGGTCGTACCCCAATACCCCTATTTACGATTCCCAGATATTTCTTCAAGTCTGTTGCCTGTACAGTTATCTTCATTGTCTTTATATTACAGTATCAAGTCTCCCTGTAGGGGCAACCCTCGCGGTCGCCCGACATCTGTGTCAATCCATCCCCTCCGTCATTGCGAGGAGTGTATTTCTAAACTGTACCCCTTTGTCAAGACAGTATTTCGGCCGTCGGGTTAAATTTCCCATATGTTTTAGATCTTAGACGATTGTGTTGATTCTGGGGGACAGTATATTCTATAGATACCCCGAAGAGTGTACACGACGTGGCAATCTATATAAATTATTCATTATTTCTTTACTGTTACAATATTTATCTTAAATAAAAATAGTAGTAAATAGTAATAGGCGACGTGGACAAGTGGACAATAGCTTTACTCCCTGCCTGTTTTCTCTGTTATTAAAATATTTTCGATGTCTGTATCCATCCAATTTATATAAAAACAAATAACTCCCCTTCTAATCAATAACCAACAACTCTCTCCCCATGTGGATTTATTTCTGAATAAGTCGACGTTTTATCCACCAACTAATTAAAAATATGATATTTCTTCACAGTTTTTGAAGATATCCACAGAGCGTGGATAAGATGTGGATAGTTAGGTGTATAACGCCTGCTTCAGAGCCATTACTTTACGCCTGATATCCATATTTTTTTCAATTTCGATCTCTATTTTTTCGCACGCATGCATCACTGTAGTATGATCCCGGCCACCCATCAACTCCGCTACTTCTGTCAGGTTAAGTTTTAGCGTTTCTCTCAGAATATACATGGCAATATGTCTCGCCACCACCAAGTCAGCCTTCCGGCTCTCCCCCAACAGATCTTTATTTCTGAAGTCAAAATACTTAGCAACTGTCGAAATCACCTTGATCGGCCGCACTTTAATGTCTTTCACTGTATTGGCCGGGAGTCCCATTGTTTGCTGTACCATTTGTCTCGTCAAGACTCCCCCATCAATACTGGCGCCTGTAGCTAGCCTGACGAAAGTTCCTTCCAGTTCGCGGGCATTGGTTGGATAGCTGTTCGCTATTAGCTCGAAGGCACTATCTTCTACCTCTGCTTTTATATCAAGTGCTCTTTGATGCAGGATAGCGAGTCTCATCTCGTAGTCCGGTAAACCAATATCCACCATCATGCCTCCTAAGAAACGGCTTCGTAATCTGTCTTCCAAACCGACGATCTCTTGTGGCTTCCGGTCACTCGTCATGATAATCTGTGCCTGCTTATTCGTCAGCTCGTTAAAAGTATGAAAAAATTCCTCCTGTGTCGAGTCCTTTCCTCCAAAAAACTGCACATCATCGACCAGTAGCACACCCACTTGTCTATATTTCTTTTTAAAAGCGTCTGTCATCTTCGACTTGAGAGATCCAACTAAGTCGTTGGTAAACTGCTCACTAGTCACACAGACTACCTTTCCGACTCCTTTTTTTACTAATTCATGTCCGATCGCGTGCATCAAGTGGGTTTTACCTACTCCGACTCCTCCATAGATAAACAATGGGTTATGTCTGGTACCCGGATAATCAACCACCGCTTTGGCGGCTGCAAAGGCCAAACGATTAGAACTTCCCACCATATATGATTCAAAGACATATCGTGGGTTTAAATTTGTGCCAATTTGCTTGTTCTCCTCCGCAGGGGCAAATAGCCCGATATTTGTCTCTCTTATTTCCGAGTCCTTAATTTCTTTCTTACTAGCCTTCACTTCTTTTGTTGCCTCAACTACAATCAAAGCGATATCACACTTCTTTTCGGAAATCTTCTCGGCAGCCTGTTTGATGAGACTGTAATACTTGGTCTCGATAGTATGACTCAAAAAAGCAGACGAAGCAGCCAATTCCAAAAGCAGCCGTTGATCATCAATAGGAGTTACCGATCGCAAAAAACAAGGCTTGATAAAGCCGGCAAAACTGGCGGGAGACATTGAAACTCCTAACTCCCCACAGATACCATGCCATAATCTCTCACTGTCCATACGCCCATTCTCACTACTTATCCACATTTTTACAACCCCCAAATTACCCAAAAAGAATAATACTATCCACATCACCAATCCCAGCTCCCCTAAAGGATCTTCCTTGTAGGTTGAGTATTCGAAATCCTGTGGATATTCCTGCGAGGAGGATCCTTGTTGGTTTCCATCTCTTTCGTCATTGCGAGGAGGTAATCCGACGCGGCAATCCATCCGGGCATTTATCAGGTATAATACTCACCAGTCACGTGTCATGTCATTCCGAGCGTAGTCGAGGAATCTCACTCCACGAATTAAACAACAATCACCTAATATGCCCAAAAGAGTCTACCAACCCAAAAAAGTTAAACGTATTAGAAAACACGGTTTTCGTATTAAGATGGCCAGTGCCTCAGGACGCAACGTTATCAAACGCCGCCGAGCTAAGGGCCGAACCAAGTTAGCGCTCTAAAATGCCACTTCCGGCCATAAACCGGCTTCCCTTGCGAAAAGAACGAGATCGTCTCACCCGTGAAGGAAAATCTTTCCACACCCGCCACTTCACCCTCGTCACCACCCCCACCTCCTCCCAAAGGACTCTCCTTGTAGGTACTCCTGCGAGGAGAGTCCTTGCCGGTCTCCATCCGATAAATCCCCTTGTCCCAAGATTTTCCATCCTCCTCTCCAAAAAGACGGCCAAACTCGCCGTCGACCGAAATCTCATCAAACGCCGTACCTCCGCCCTCCTCACCGAAATCCTCCCCTCCTTCCCCCCCGCCGACTACTTGGTCATCCCCAAACGCTCCGTCCTCGACACCCCCCACTCCGACCTCCTCTCCGACCTCTCCTCCCTCCTCCCCAAACTGGCGTAATCCTCTCGTCATTGCGAATCTCGTACTCGAGCTGTGGCAATCTCACTCCACCAAATCTTCTGTCATCTTCGCGCATGCGGAGATCCATTCCCTTCTCACCCACCCCATAACTATCATTTTGCCTGAGTCTAACTTATAATACCCTTCATAGGTACTTCATAGGTATCTGTACACTAATAATCAAGGAGCATTTACACATGAATCCCAAGAAATGGTCTTTTGAGACAAAACTATATATCATCATTGCCATTTTTACTTTGATTTTCACGGGGGTTCTATATCAGAGTCTGCGTAGCTCTTCAGATGTAACCTTTTCTGGCCAAACCGCCACAGTACCGGATGGCGGTCGTTTAGCTCTAGCTGAATTCAGAGCATACCTTTGGGTTGTTCCTAACGGGAACACGGTCACATTGTCCGCCGCTTATAACATATTCAAAGAAGAGATCAAAATCTGTGATCCGAAATGTAAAAAAACGATTGATCCAGGTCGGGGGTTCCCAATTCTGGAAGTAGAAAAAATCTCAGGTGGTATAAAGGTTACTTGGTCATCCAAGTGGCTGAAACCAGCAAAATAACCAAATACTTCTCTCTCAGAACACATCCGCACGCTAACTAGGAGCGAAACATGAAATCTGTCAGACTAATGATCAAGGCTAAGAAAATGTTTTGGGTTGGAATTGCTGGTCTTTGTATAGGTGCCCTATCGATGGTCGCCTTTGCCAACTACTTTTCGGTGACAATCTATCTCGTGAGTGTCGTTTTGATAGTTTGGTCGATATTTCTGAAAATGAAAGCCGATCGAATTACCGGTGAATAAATTATCAACAGGGCTCACCACCCTGTTTTTTTATTGTCAAAAACCGTCATTGCGAACAAGCTTGCCCTGAGCAGTGCCGAAGGGTGGCAACCTGCCTGCCGTAGGTCGAAGATGTCGTGTATTTCACGATCAGGTCTCACTCCACCCATTATTGACTTCGGGTATTTTATGGAATAAATTTAATATATGCCCACCAAAGTCATTGACCTTACCAGGATTGCAATTTTTCAGAAAAAAGAAATTCGCAAAACCATTTACAAAAACGAATGGTACTTCTCAGTCGTTGACGTAATTTTTGCCTTGACAGATAGTATCAACCCCCGAGACTACTGGTTTAAGATGAAGATTCGCGTCAAAAGTGAAGACGGAGCTGAGTTGTCGACAAATTGTCGACAACTGAAATTGAAGTCAGCAGACGGAAAACTGTATTTGACTGATTGTTCTGATACGGAAGGCATCTTCCGCATCATCCAATCCATCCCCTCTCCCAAAGCCGAACCATTCAAACGTTGGTTGGCCAAAGTCGGTTACGAGCGAATTCAAGAAGTCGAAGATCCGGAACTCGCTCAAAAAAGAGCCAGAGCTATTTACAAAGCCAAAGGCTACCCCGACAGTTGGATAGAAAAACGCATGAGATCTATCGCTATTCGTGAAGATCTTACCGAGCAATGGGAAATTCACGGGGTCAAACTCCAAAAGGAATATGCCATTCTCACAGCCGAGATATCTCAAGCCGCTTTTGGGGTGACACCCTCTCAGCACAAAAAGATCAAAGGACTCGAGAGACAAAATCTCCGAGATCACATGTCCGATCTGGAATTACTCTTCTCCATGCTTGGTGAAGCCTCCACCACCGCCATTACCAAGACAGAACACCCCAAAGGCTTCACCGAAAACAAAAAGGCCTCCCGGCGGGGTGGCAAAATTGCCGGAGATGCCCGGGTAAATTTGGAAAAGGAAATTGGCAAGAGCATCGTCACTCCCCAAAACTTCCTTCGCAAGCCTAGAAAATCCAAAAAACTAAAATAAATTACCCGACTAGTTCGTCAATCTCTCTCCTCACCTGTTCCCCACTCTCATATTTGATTCCCTTAATTCCCAAAGACCTCGCCACTTCCAAATTCTCCTCAGAGTCATCGATGTAAATACACTCTTCTCCATCGAGATTATTTTCATTCAGCAGGTTTGTATATGCCCTAACATCAGGCTTCACCAAGCCTGTCTCCCAAGAAAAATAAGCCTTGTCTACCATTTGAAACAACAACGGGAAATTCGTCCGGTAATACTCCGTCCTCTCCCTGAAATTATTGGAAAGAATAAAAACAATCACTCCTTTCTTCTTCAGAGACTTGGCGAAGTCCAACATCTCCATGTCTATCGACTCCCCCGAAAAATAAAACTCGAAAAAATCGGTCCGGTTCATCCCTACCATGTCCAGCAAAGGTTGCCAAACCTCTTCACCCCTTCTCTCCGGATTTCTGACTTCCCTCAAAATCGGTTTCATCACAGCCAAAATCTCGTCCACTGCCTTCCCAGATTTTTCCGACAGTCTTTCACTCAAATTCTTACTCAGCAGGAAAACCCCATTCAAATCAAAAACAATTGCCTTAAATGTCGCCATACGGCTAATTATACGCAAAAACCATTGTCCTTCTCTAAAATGTAAAATATACAATGTTAAATCTAAAATATTATGTTCTCCTTCTACCAAAAATATATCTCTCCCTATTATCACGCTCTCGGTCACGCTCTTTTTGGCAACTCCTTTGCTTGCCGTTTCTCCCCTACTTGTTCCGAGTATGCCAAAGAATCCTACCGCCTTCATGGTATCATTATCGGGACAAAACTTACTGTTAGTCGCTTTCTCCGTTGCCAACCATTTAGTAAAGGCGGAATCGACCCCGTCCCTCCCCACCAAGCGGCAGGGCCTGCTAAAATCAAATAACTATGTTCGCACCAATCAACTACGTCCTCTACCAAGCTCTAGTCTTCTTCTATCGTCTTTTTGGTGGCAATCTCGGTTTGCCAATTATCGCGATCACTCTTATCACTAAATTCATCCTGATCCCCTTTGTTCTTCCTTCCATGAAGTCGGCCAAAAAAATGCAGGAACTCAAGCCGGCATTAGATAGGCTCAAAGAAAAACATAAAGATAAAAAAGAACTTCAAGTGGCTCAGATGGCTCTCTACAAAGAGCAAGGTATCAACCCAGCCGCCGGATGTCTGCCCCAGATAGTTCAAATCATTATTCTCATTTCCCTTTACCAGGTCTTCATGGAGTTCATCAAACAGCCTTCCATTGGAGGAATTCTGGTTAATCCCCGCTTTCTTTACTTGGATCTCACCAAGCCGGATCACACATATATCATGCCGGTCCTTGCCGGTGTTTCTCAGTTGATCTTTTCCCTAATGATGCAGTCCGGAGTCGAATCGCACGTTCAGAACCCTAAGGGGAAAGACGAGAAGAAAAAAGAAGAAGATAATCTTGAGATGGCCACCAGCATGCAACAGCAAATGCTCTACATGATGCCGATTATGACCGTCCTTATCTCACTCAACTTCCAATCCGGTCTGATTCTCTACTGGGTAGCTTCAACAGTCTTTTCCATTGTTCAGCAATACTACTTTTCCGGTCTGGGTGGTCTTAGGCCCATCCTTCTTAAACTAAGGATTATCAAACAATAATTAATATGGACCAATCAAAGGTTACCGAAATACTTTCCAACGTCTTGACTCAGCTGGAGTTGAATGAAGATCAGATCGAAATCGAAGTTGCCGATGAGGATAATATAAAAATTCTCCTCACCCCCTCCACTGACGCCGCCGGTATTTTTGTCGGACACCACGGTGAAGGATTGGCTTCTCTTCGTATGATTTTCTCACTTATGATCTACCAGCGCTTCGGCATCTGGCCCAAACTTCATCTCAATGTCAACGACTATGAAGAACGCCGTGAAGATTCCCTCAAAGAGTTGGCTCAGAACGCCGCCGACCGCGCAGTTTCTCTCCAAAAGGAAATTATTCTTCCCAACCTCAGCTCCTTTGAACGCCGTATTATTCACCTCTTCCTAGAAGAATACAAAGGAGTCCGGACCGAATCACGCGGAGAGGCACCCTACCGTCAAATGGTCATCATCCCCACCGCAGAATAGATTTAAAGGATTAAGCATATACAATAGGATTCAGTGAAAAGTAAGCAGTATTCTAAGAGCTGGTACAACCTGCCTGCCGGCAGACAGGTCTCCTTAGTGTTTTCAACCATCCTTCTCCAACTAATTGTCTTCTTTCTTCCTTCCCAACTCGGACTTCATTTTTGGCCCGAGTTCTCTCGTGCGGCCGGCATCAAAATCGACTATCTCTCCCCCACTCTATATTTCACCGACCTCCTCATCATCGCTTTCATTGCCCTTAATCTCAAGATTATTCTTATTTGGCTCAAAAACTATAAGTTTGAAGTCGTTTTCTTATTGGTATATGTTTTCCTTAACTCCTTTTACGGAGTATCGCCTTCTAACTCCTTTTTTTGGTGGGGTCGTGTTTTGCTCTATCTCCTCTTTATTCTTACCCTCCGTCTTAGGAAAGTCACTTGGCTTCATATCAAAAATCCTCTCATTATTTCCACCCTCTTGGTGGTTTCTTTGGAGATGTTTCAATTGTTCCACCAATCCTCATTCGGTGGTCTCTTTTACTGGCTTGGGGAAAGAGCCTTCAGCTCTTCGACCTCCGGTCTCGCCAGACTCTCTCTTGGAGGGGTAGATTTTGTTCGGCCGCCTTCCGTTTTTTCTCACCCCAACTCTCTTGCCGGCTATCTTCTCGTCGTCTACTATCTTCTTCATCTTCGCCGAAGCGCACTCTGGTGTCGTCTTTTTGTGTTTCTCGGACTATTGTTTACTTTCTCCAAAGGAGCACTACTCGCTTTCCTTCTTATTTTTACTTTTCCATTTAATTCCTATCTTATCCTTGCTTTTTTTCTGACGTTTTCTCTGCTTCAACCGTTTCTTCCCAACCTTCTGTCTAGTCTTCAGTTTGTCTCCGATCGCCTCTTTCTTCTGGTTCCCTCCAGAAAAATAATCTTCTTGTCCCCGCTTTTGGGTGTGGGGCTTGGTAACTTTGTACCCTCACTCATTCGGTTCCTTCCCGGTTCGTTTTTACTTCCTGAGAAGTTACAGCCGGTTCACAATCTGCCGGTTCTGCTTGTGTCAGAGATTGGCTTTGTCGGGCTAGCTCTTCTAATTCTTCTTATTCGAAAACATTATCGGAAAATTCTTAATCCCCAATTCCTCACCCTTGTAGTCATCATCATTATTACCGGTTCCTTTGACCATTACTGGTGGACACTACCTCAAAATAAACTTATTCTTCTTCTCGCCGGAGCCATTTTACTGTAGACTATGCCTATGTCGAAAATATATGATCTTCTGGAAATAAATACCGATGGAGGATCTCGGGGAAATCCTGGCCAGGCTGCCATTGGTGTCATCGCCAAAGCCGAAGGACAAGTCATCTATACTCTCTCGGAAAAAATTGGTGAGACTACCAACAACGTGGCCGAATATACCGCCGTCCTTAGAGCCTTGGAAGAAATTGAAAGTCAGGACATATTTACGGAAAAAATTCGCTTTATTCTTGACTCTGAATTAATTGTCAAACAAATTACCGGTCTCTACTATGTCAAACAGCCGCATCTCCAAGAGTTACGGAAGACCATTATTGATCTGATCAAAAAACTTAGAGACACGGGACAAATAAAATTAATGTCTTTTGTTAACGTCCTGAGGGATAAAAACGAAGAAGCCGATCAATTGGTAAACAACGCTCTCGACAAATAATTTTCTAAAAATTTTCACGGATTCCATAGCCATACAATTGCTGAATGTTGCGTTCAAAAAAGAATGTGAATAAGTCTAATCTATCGTAGCCACTAATTTTCACATGTAGAAAGTAAGTACGGAAAGTAAAAATCATTAAGCACAAAATAAATTTAAATATAAGGCTAAAAATAATAAAAAGAATCGTGCATACAGAAATTACAAAAAGGTAAAAGTGCAAATCATCTATACTAAATTAATGGCCGAAGGAAATATCAAGATTGCCGTCTGGAGCAACAACTCATTTCTTGAGGAAAGTTTTCTTGGACAAATCGATGCCCCTGAAATAAACTTTCGTGGGTTGAAAGATGTGACCCAATTGCCGTATGTCTTGGTTCTCATCGATCTTTCACAAGATCTCAGTCACATCAGCCAAAAAATCATCGATATCTATTGTCAAGCCAAAAAAAGAAATCAGAAGCTCACAGTCTTGATCCTTCATGGTGAAAAAATCGATTCCGAAAAAAATCTCTATTTCCAAGAACTACTTAACAAACTTGGCGGCGACCGTCCGTTACATCGTTTGGTTTCTATTAGGGACCTATTTCAATCCACTCTTCTCTATTCAGAGACTTTTTTGGAAAAATATATTCTTGAGTCTATAGCGGACAGAAAGATCTCAATTTCCAAAAAAGGTGAAAATACTTTTTACCCAATATCTTTTGCTGATCTCACTGACTGTCTCAAAAAGATCTTCTTTTTACATACTACTGCCGGAAAAAGTTTCTGGGTTGTGGGAGATCCTATCACCGATCTCGAAGTCGCCTATTTGATTAAAAAAAATTTTGAGGATTCTGAGGGACCTGAGTTTGAAATTGATGCCAGTGGTGTAGATGATAATTCCACTCTGGATTTAAGCTCATTGGGCAATCAAACGCGAGCCTTACTCAATTGGGAACCTCAAGACGATTTTGCCTCCAAACTTAAAGATGCAGTGAACCGTTTTTCCGAAGACCGTACCCTACTACTCACCAAACTTCACCATGATCACAAACAAAATCAACACCCAAAACTAAAAAAAATAAATTCCCTGTTTCTGTCACTTTCCAAAATTATCATAGCCTTCAAAACGAAAAAGGGGAATGAGAAAAATATTGAGACCGCCCATCAATTGTTAACCAAAACCTTCGAATACACCTTAGCCTCAATTGCTACCGTCTATTTAATTTTAACTTTGTGTTTTATTTGTTTTACGGCACTTTCTTTAAAAAATCTTGAGACAACTCTGTTTGATATACGAAAAGGGAATATTACGTTATCGGTTCAAGATCTTGGTCGGTCGAAGTTTTTCTCACAGATAGGGGAATATTCCTACTCTGCAGTCTCACCATTAATCTCACTTCTGGCCAGTGATGTCCACGAAAAAAACTATAACCTCTTCATTTTTCTTAATTATTCGCAAGCTAGCCTTGCTAGCCTCCAACAAACTTATCAATTAGCCGAGAAGATTTATCAGACCATTGGTAGTCAATCGACAGGGCAGTTCTACGTGGACTCCAGCCTTGCACTTCGGTCTAATCTCAGTCAGGTTTACGAAAATCTTAATCAAATTGAACTTTTAAGCAATCAGAATAAATTGCCCTTAGTTCTCCAGGAAAAAATCAATTCCAGTACCGAATTCAAAAATTTGAAACTGATCGAGCAGCAAATTTCGGATCTCCTAAAAACCTCTGAACTTATTCCGGTTTTTTTGGCAGGGGATTCAGCCAAAAATATAATTGTCTTGTTCCAAAACAGTCAAGAAATACGTAGCACAGGGGGAGCCATAGACTACGTCCTAGCCTTAGTTCTCGATCAAGGCAGGGTCGTCTCCAAAAACCTATACCGGAGCGATGAAATAGATAATTTGGCAGTGGGAGTTATCACGGCGCCCCCATTTGTCAGACAATTTACCGGACAAAACGATTGGAAGATGAGAGATCTAAACTACAATCCTGATTTTCCTCAAACCGCAACAAATATTTCCTGGTTAATTGAAAAAACCCTTAAGTTTAAGCCGGACGTGGTCCTAGCTGTAAATGACAAACTCATCAGTAGTTTACTTTCCGAAGACAAAGGAGTTGTGTTACAAGGTCAAAACGTCACCGCAGAGTCATTTCAGAAAGAATTGAGCTCCGTTTCACCCAGTCCTCTATATAGAGACCTAATTGGCTATTATTTGGATGGTATATTCGACCACACTCGAACACTCGTTTCGCTTGGTAGGATAATTGCCAGGCAGTCGGACGAAAATCAAATATTATTTTGGTCATCAGACATCAATATAGAAAAATCAATAATAAGCCAGTCCATTTCCGGAGCGGTTTATCCACATACCTGTCATGGAGGGTTATCAAATGCACGAACCTGTATCGCCCAAACAATCTATGTAAACGAATCCAATTATTCGTTATTACTCCTATCCGACATCCTTGAACGCAAAACTTTGCATACGGTATGGCTTGAACCGAATATCGTCAGGCACGAATACCATATTCAATATCAATTTAAGGAGAAACAAATCAGCCTAAATCAGGATATAAAAGAACTTATTCAGATTTATGCTCCGATGAATTCTACGTTGGATCAGGTTCAATTGGATGACAAGAATCAGTCATTAGATTTGGTTACAGAGCAGCGGGACAATGATATGGAAAGATTCCAAATTCCCATATCCCTATCTCTCAATCAGCCACACAATCTTGTTTTTAGGTTTAGTACTCGCTTGGCAAATCCGAATTTTCTCCCCTATGCCTATTCTCTAACAGAATATCAACAGCCGGGAATCTCTAATCAGTATGCAGAGCTAAACATCAATATTCCAGAAGCTGCCAGACCTGCGTCTATAACCGCTCCTGTTACAACAGGACCAAACACTTTAAAGTTAGTATTGCCAGCCAAAACAATAACTTTCGGAGTCAACCTTGTCGCTGGGAATCAATAAAAGTTGAGATGGCCGACTTTCTAGGATACAATACCACTCATGAACAAATATGTTTTAAAAGCCGAAAAACGAATTTTAACGGGTAGTAAGGTAAAGAAGCTCAGACGACAGGGTGTTATTCCTGCCAACGTCTTTGGCCATACCATCAAAAGCCAGGCAATTCAAGTTTCTGAGGTTGAATTCAGTCGAGTCTACAAAGATGCAGGAGAAACAAACCTTATCTGGCTAAAGCTCGAAGGTGAAGACAAAGAGAGACCTACCCTCATTAAGGCCTTGACCAACAATCCTACAACCGGAAAGAGATACCACGTCGACTTCCACCAGGTTAACCTGAAGGAAAAAGTTTCCGCTAATGTGCCTGTAGAAATCACTGGTGAAGCTCAAATGGTTAAAGATGGGTTGGCAGTACTCGATATCAACCTACATGAAATCGAAGTTGAAGCCCTGCCTACCGACATCCCTGAAAACATCATTTTTGACATCTCTACCCTCAAGGAAATTGGTGATAGTCTTAAGCTTTCCGATATCAAACTTCCTTCTGAGGTCACGGTCCTCACCGACCTCGAAACGGTTGTCGTCGCATTAGGTGCTCCACAAAAAGAAGAGGCTCCACTGGTTGAAGAAGTTCCAGCAGAGGCTGAAGTCACCGGCGCCGTACCTGCAGAAGGCGGAGCTGTCGAAGCTGGAAAGCCAGCGGAAACCCCAAAAGCCGAGTAATTCTCATCCGCTATTACGTATTTTTCCCTGTAGGGGTGGGCACCCGCGCCCGCCCGTCACCTCCGTAATCTACCTATTCTCGCTGTCATCATGGGACGAATCGCTTATAGGGACACCGAACCGTGGTTCCAAACCAAGGGAAGCTGGTTTGACGATGAAAAAGAAACTAAATAGTTTTTGTCCCGAATACCCGCTACACAATGGCGGGTATTTTAATTTAAAATATCCACTTCTGACTAACAAGCAATCCTTCTTCTGGGAACAACTCCTGCCACACCGCCTCCGTCACAAAGGGGACGAATGGATGGAGCATTACCAAGAATGACTTGAACCCCTCATTTAGAACCTCATCACTTATCTTTCCTTGCTTATTTTGTTCAATCTGTTCGTCACAGAACCAGTGCCAAAATTCATTGTAGATGTACTCCGCCGCCAATCCGACACGGTTATTCTCCAATAATCGCGTCAATTCCGTTCTTACTTCTTGAACTTTCATCCTGAAATCTTCATCTTGTTCATTGTTTTTTGTCTTGAGTTCTTGATTCCTTGATTCCTTAAGTTCTTGAATATACCTTCCCGCATTCCAAATCTTGTTTCCAAAATTTCTCATGCCTCTAACCTTGCCGTCTCCCGTATTACTATCTTGCCCAGGAGTAGTACTCATCACTAGAGCCATCCTTAGAGAATCTGCTCCATATTTCTCGACCAAATCCAATGGGTTGATCACATTACCTACACTTTTACTCATTTTCCTTCCCTGTTCATCCCTTACCAATCCGTGCAGATATACGGTCTTAAACGGAGATTTCCCTGTCATATATATGCCCATCATCATCATCCTCATCACCCAAAAGGGGAGAATATCGTATGCTGTTTCCATAACATTCGTGGGATAGTATGTTTCAAAGTCACCGGGCTTACTGGTTTTTAATGTCACCACCGGCCACTGTCCCGAAGAAAACCAGGTATCAAATGTGTCTGTCTCTTGTACCCACCCTTCACCCGGACTCATCTCACTTACAACATATTCCTCATTCTCTGTCTTGAGTTTTTGATTCCTTGATTCCTTGAGTTCTTTTGGGGGGTACCACACCGGTATTCTTATTCCCCAAACAATCTGTCGGCTGATGTTCCAATCTCGTAAATTACTTAGCCAATGTCGTAGGATTTTGTCATGACCGGATCCTAGAATCTCAGTTTCTCCTTGATCGAGAGCCTTCAAAGCTTTCTCCGCGAGAGACTTAACCTTGATAAAAAATTGCTTCATCGGCAAAGGTTCAATGGTCCTATGACATCTGTAACACGTTCCGACTCGATGAATATATTTATCATCAATTTTCTCCATCAAGCCATTTGCCTTAAGATCTTCGACTACTACTTTTCTTGCCTCCAAAACCGACAAACCGGCATACTTTCCTGCCACATCGGTCAGTTTTCCGTTCTGTCCAATTACTTGAATCATTGGCAAATCGTGTTTTTGACCCATCTCAAAATCATCGGGATCATGTGCCGGAGTTACCTTTACTACTCCCGTGCCAAACTCTGGATCGACCAGATCGTCTCCAATTACTTTAATTTTAAATTTTCCGAGCAATCCTTCCACTTCGATCTCTTTTCCGATCCACTCAACATATCTCGTATCTTTAGGATTTACCGCCACCGCCGTATCTCCGAATTTGGTCTCTGGTCTGACTGTTGCCAGGACAAATGGACCATATTTAATGTAATACAAAGGATCATTTTTTTCTTCGTACTCCACTTCCAGCTCCGAATAGGCAGTTCCACATTTGGTGCAATAGTTAACAAGCTTAACCCCCCTATACACCAGATCATCTTCGTAGAGCTTCTTAAATGTCTTGATAACCTCTTTGATTACCTCCTTGTCGAGGGTAAACTTGTATCGACTCCAATCGGCACTGGCACCTAACTTCTTCATCTGTCCGATGGCTACTCCGGAGTTCTCTTGTACATAATCCCAGATCATTTGGTATAGAGTGTCTCTATCAAAATCAAAGCGGCTCTTATCCTGTTTTGCCAACTTTTTCTCAAAAACAAACTGCGTTTCAATTCCGGCGTGATCAGTCCCCGGAAGCCACAAGGTTGCTTCTCCTCTCATTCTGTGGAATCTAACCAAAATATCCTCGATCGTCACGAACATCGCATGCCCCACGTGTAACGGATCGTTAGCGTTGGGGGGCGGCATAATGATCGCAAAAGTCTTCTGTCCGGTTTTTGCTACCTCAGCCCCAGTTGGGGGAGTAAAGGCTCCACTAGCCTCCCACTCGCGATAAATCTTGTCTTCGTTTTCTTTATGATCGTAGTTTTTGTCCATCACCCTCATTTTACCTCATCACTTGACGAGGGCCCTAAGGGATACTATAATACCCCATAAGTATTACACCTTAACTCTTAGGAGCAGGAAGACCATGTTCAATTCAAGCTTGTTGCTGGTTTTACTTTGTGCCTTCATTATCATATCCAATATGTTTCACCCCCGAGATTACTGTCCGAGTCGCCTCGACTACTATTTCTTTTGGATGGATTTGGTAGTTGTGGCTGTCTCCTTAATTCCTCCGATCGACTGGTTGTTGGTATTTTCGTTTGCAGTTGTTGCCTTTTCTCAGTACTATTTACTCAATCTATTTCCTCGAAAAACTCCAAACAAAAACTCCTCTAAGAAATAGTTGTGACATTCTCGCCCACCCTTACCGGTGGGTTTTTTGTTTATTTTG
>Ga0209212_1001371_pt1 | contig 40064 bp, 35 predicted proteins | sample RifGroC2_FD_183996 | JGI IMG/M metagenome (GOLD analysis project Ga0209212, IMG submission 183996) | Groundwater microbial communities from Rifle, Colorado, USA - Groundwater C2 (SPAdes) (version 2) | ecosystem: Environmental > Aquatic > Deep subsurface > Groundwater | place: Rifle, Colorado... | reverse complement strand
CGCTTCAAGATCGCAAATGAGGCAGCGGAACTACTACATATAAGAAATCAAAGAGCAGGTAAATCGTATAAAGTTAAGCTGTTACGACGAGCGCACCATAGTGCAAAAACTTAACCGGACAACGCTGCCTCGATCCCCCTTTGCTAAAGGGGGAAGGTCCCATTTTTGACCAGTACCTTTGTTTGGTAGATAGTTCCGATCATGAACTGCGGGAAGACGTAACGAGAAGTACACACGATGAGAGTTGAAAACGGATTGCCTGCTAAGCCTGATATACAGCCTGGCCAACGGATCCTGCTGCAGCGGGGTCAACTCCGGTCCTAGGTGCGCTTTGTTTGGCAGATGAAACGACGGCAGATGTCGGGACGATGCTCGTAAATGCCGCACCTCCCCTGATGCAGGAATTCGCAGCCGTTTTCGATGATCAGTTTGTGAGGGCCATGAAGGGAGAAATGGAGACGGTTGGCGCCGAGGGTCGCGAGCTGCTGGTATTCGGCCCAGGTTAGAGCGACGCTTGGGAACGCGCGGCAGCAAAGCGCGTCGCAGCCTCGACAACAGGAAGGGTCGTCCAAGGGCTGATCCAGCAGCAACCCGTGTCGTTTCTCTTTCACACGCTTGGAAAACAGCATTGCCACGCACCTCTATGCGCAAACAACAACGTCAACCTGAAGTGGAAGATCGATAAGTGAAAAGGATCGTACTGCCGGCAGTGCTGCATTGTCAAGCGCTAATGCTGATAAGCCCGGGGATGGCTGCGAAGTCAGGTAGAAAACCGAAAAAGGAACATGGAGATCGCTGTGGAACCAGAACATTCCGATAATCGGACAACCCATGGAGCAATGCTTGCCATGATTCGCAGACGCAGATGGTATTTATGGGTACTGGTCCTTGTCTACATCCCGGGATCAGTAGCAACACTGCAATTCACGCAATCCTACAAGACGATAGGCATCCTGTTTTCGATCTGGCTCGTCTTGCTTTGTATTGCAGTAACGCTGATGGCGTGTTCAAGGTGCCCAAGATGCGGCAAGACTTTTCATATGGGCAACTCAACTCTCTCGTTCCTTCGGAAATGCTGCCATTGTGGACTTCATATCGGGGGAGACAAAACGGGGGTTGAAGTCACGCGACCATAGGTGGCGGCTCGGTCAATATCGGCAACATGTCATCCATATGACTCAAGATATAACCTGATCGGTACTGATCGGGAGATATCAAGACAAGCATCAGGTGACGGCTCGGAGGGAACGCATGAAGATATCCATCAGTGAACTGGAAGATTTGACGCTCCGGGCGGTGCGGAGCTACGGCTACACCGATGAGGAGGTTCGGGTTATCAGCGACGTGCTCCTTTACGCCCAACTGCGGGGCAACAATCAGGGGGTGGTGAAGCTGATCGGCAAGGGTATTCCCGCGGATCCGGGGGCCGGAGAAATTGCCGTCGAGATGGAGACCCAGATCTCGGCAAGAATCAACGGCAACCGGAAGCACGCCATGGTGGTGGTGCGCAAGGCCATGGAGATGGTTGCGGACAAGGCCAAAAAGAGCGGCTTCGGCATTGCCGGTACCTTCAACACGAGCACCTCCTCGGGCGCCATCGGCTATTTCGCGTCGGAACTGGCAAAACAGGGGCTGATCGGTTTCCTGTTCGGCAGGTCCCCGGAACGGGTCGCCATGCACGGCTCCTGCGAGCCGGTCTTCGGGACCAATCCGTTGGCGGTCGGCATACCGTCCCAGCCGGACCCGGTCGTCCTCGATATGTCCACTGCGGCGATCTCGTTCTACGGGCTGGTGGAGGCGGAGACGGCAGGGCGGGCAATCCCCGATGACGTGGCGTTCAACGTCGAGGGGAGGCCCACCACCAGCGCACACGAGGCCATCAAGGGCGCCATCCGCTCCTTTGACAGAAGCCACAAGGGCTCCGGACTCGGCCTGATCGGCGAGATCCTGGCCGGTCCCCTGGTGGGTGCGGCCTTCTGCGGCCTGGGCGACAGCAAAGGAAACTGGGGCCATCTGCTCTTCGCCATCGACCCCGGAATCCTCGGCGACCGGGACGCATTCATACAAAGCGTCGGTGAAATCTGCCGGAAGGTGAAGGGAACCAGGAAGCTCCCCGGCGTGGCGGAGATCAACCTGCCGGGAGAACGGGGCTCTCTTTTGGCGGCTCAGCGCCTGGCCTGCGGCGAGATCGAGGTCGAAGAGAACCTGCTGGAGGAGTTGCGCAAGGTGGCCGGCAGGGCGCCGGCGACCCCGGGCCTGGCTTGATGGTTTGCCGCCAAGTTTTTTCATCCGGTAGATATTGCTTGTAATTAATGTTGATCCATGATACCGGATTTAAAACTGCGGTTGCAAATGGAACTGCCCTCATGGGGGGAGCCATTTCTCTCCCCGGTTTGCCCTCCTAATCCTCCTTGCCGGAATTCGCTGCCAGCGGACTTTTGCGTCACCTCTGGTTTACCTGCACAACCGAGCACTTCCCAAGGAGGCCTCGATGCAGATGACGTCCCATTGCCGCAAGTGCGGAAGAGTCATGACCAGCGAGCGGATCGAAACCTGCAGGGTAAGAATGAGCTGTACCTGCGGCTTTTCCGATTTCCGCGCCATGCCGGACACCAACCAGACGGCCAACCCGTTTTACCGCGAGGCCCGCTTCATCCCCCATGGGGAGATGGAAAAAGGGAAGCAGGTACTGTTCATGCGACGCGCCGGCAGGGAACACCGGGAAATCATCACCCTCGAAGAGATCAGCCTGCTGGTTTCATCGGATGCGGAGCTTCCCGACTTGCTCTGCTCGATCGCCGCCAAGCTAGCCGCCCAGCTTAACGCAGATGTCTGCAATATCTATCTGCGGGAAGGTGAGGAGCTGGTACTCAAGGCGACCCGGGGCTTCGACCAGGAGCATGTCGGCAAGATCCGCCTCAAGATCGGCGAGGGGATCACCGGTGCCGTGGCCCGGCAGATGCGCCCCCTGAACCTCTCCAGCGCGTGGCGCGATCCGCGCTTCAAGGTTTTCCCGGAGCTGAACGAGGAAAAGTACAACGCCATGCTCTCCTTTCCCATCACCGACGAGACCGAGGTCTACGGCGTCATCAACCTGCAAATGACCTCGGTACGCCACTTCAAGGAGGACGAGATCCAGTTCGTCTCCATCATCGCCTACCTGATCCTGTCGGCCCTCAAGCTGCGCCGAAATTGATAGATGTATGAAATGGCGGGCCCGGATATCAAAAAAGCCGCCCACCCCTTTTCAGGGCCGGCGGCTTTTCTTTTTCTAGCGGAGCAACCGGAACTCCCTGCCGAGAGCTACCCGACAGTGACCGGATCCATCTCCATCAGGCCGAGGCGTTGGCCCTCTCCCGCTCGGTCGCGTCGTCCATCACCTTGTAGGCGCAGAACTCGCCGCACATGGTGCAGGCGCCGTGGTCGGCGACCCCGGACTCGGCGCGCAGGCGCCTCGCCTTCTCCGGGTCGATGGCGAGGGCGAACTGCCCCTCCCAGTCGAGCTTCTTGCGGCAGCGCGCCATCTCGTTGTCCTTCTCGATGGCTCCCTTGACTCCCTTCACGATGTCGGCCGCGTGCGCCGCTATCCGGCAGGCCATCACTCCTTCCCTCACGTCCTCGACGCTCGGGAGACGCAGGTGCTCGGAGGGGGTGACGTAGCAGAGGAAGTCGGCCCCGGCCGCGGCCGCGATGGTCCCTCCGATCGCCGAGGTGATGTGGTCGTAGCCGGGTGCGATGTCGGTCACCAGGGGGCCCAGCACGTAGAAGGGGGCGCCGTGGCAAAGCCTCTTCTGCAGCAGGACGTTGGCCTCGATCTGGTTCAGCGGCATGTGGCCCGGTCCCTCGATCATCACCTGTACCCCTTGGGCCTGCGCCCTCTGGGTCAGCTCCCCCAGGAGGATCAGCTCGTGGATCTGGGCGCGGTCGGTGGCGTCGGCCAGGCAGCCGGGGCGGAAGCCGTCGCCAAGCGACAGGGTCATGTCGTACGCCTTGGTGATCTCCAGCAGGCGGTCGAAATGTTCGAAGAGCGGGTTCTCCATGTTGTTGTGCGCCATCCATTCGATGGTGAAGGCGCCGCCGCGCGAGACCACGTCCATGATGCGCCCCTCGCGCCTCATCCGCTCCACGGAGGCCCGGGTCACGCCGCAGTGCACCGTGATGAAGTCGACCCCGTCCTCGGCGTGCTTCAGCACCCCTTTGAAGATGTCCTCGACCGTCATCTCGACGATCGCCTTCTTCTGGTTCCTGACCGCGTCCAGGGCCGCCTGGTAGAGCGGGACGGTTCCGATTGCCGCGGAGGTCTCGGCGATGATGGCGCGGCGTATCTCGTCAACGGGGCCGCCGGTGGAGAGGTCCATGATGGCGTCGGCGCCGGCAGCAACGGCTACGCGCGCCTTCTCCAGCTCCTTCTGGATGTCGAGGTCGTCGGCGGAACTCCCTATATTGGCGTTCACCTTGGTCCTGAGTCCCTTCCCTACTGCCAGCGGCTTGCCGTTGGCGTGCTTGTTGTTGTGGCAGATGATGATGTTGCCTGCGGCGATCCCGGCGCGGATGAACTCGGGCGCGACCCCCTCCGAGAGGGCGGCAGCTTGCATCTTCTCCGTTACGATCCCCTTGCGGGCATATTCGAGCTGAGTCATGGCTACTCCTATGATTGAAATGCCGGGCTAGGGTTCGGCCTGGTCTTTTGCTGCCAGGAAATGATTGACCGGCCCGTGCCCCTTTCCCAGGGGCTGGGCGAACTTGATGGCACGGGTGATGAACAGTTTCGCCCTGAGGACCGCGCCCGGCAGCGGCTCCCCCTGGGCCAGAAAGGTCGCTATGGCGGAGGCGAGGGTGCAGCCGGTGCCGTGGGTGTTGCGGGACAGCACGCGCGGCGCGGTGAAGCGGGTGAAGCCGGTGCCGTCGTAGAGGATGTCGGTCACCACCCCGTCGGTCAGGTGGCCACCCTTGACCAGCACGTTGCGCGCCCCCATCAGGTGCAGGGCGCGGGCGGCGAGCTCCATGCCGGCTGCGTCGGTTATGGTGAGGCCGGTGAGCCGCTCCGCCTCGGGTATGTTCGGGGTGAGCAGGTAGCTGAGCGGGACCAGCCTTTTCTTGAGTACCGAGAGCGCCTCATCCTCGAGGAGCGCCACCCCCCCCTTGGCGCTCATCACCGGGTCGAGCACCACGATCCTCATGCCGTAGGCTGTGAGCTTGTCGGAGAGGATCGAGGCGTTCTCCGGCGAGAAGAGCATCCCGATCTTCACCACGTCGATCGGGAGGTCGGAGAGGACGGCGTCGATCTGCTCGGCGAGAAAGGCGGGGGGGACCGGATGGATCGAGGAGACACCCCTGGTGTTTTGCGCGGTGAGGGCCGAGATCGCCGATGCGCCGTAGCTTCCCAGCACCGTGATGGTCTTCAGGTCGCCCTGGATCCCGGCGCCCCCTCCCGAGTCGCTGCCGGCAACGGTCAGCACCGCTCCGCGCGGCGCTACGCCGCACCTGTTGAATAAAAGCGAGAGTTCCGCCGCGGCGAGCCCGGGGGACCTAGCCGAAAGCACCGAGGAGATCACCGCGCAGGCGTCGGCTCCGGCATCGATCGCCGCGCCGGCGTTATCCCGGGATATGCCGCCGATCGCCACGATCGGGATCTTCAGTTTACCCTTGAGCAGCGCAAGCCCCTCAGGTCCCCGCGTCTCGCCCACCTCCTTGCTGCCGGTGGGGTAGATGGCGCCGAAACCGACATAGTCGGCCCCCGCCGTCTGCGCGGCGAGCGCCTCCTCCAGGGAGTGCGTCGAAACCCCTATGATCTTTCTGGGTCCCAGGGCCGCGCGGGCGGCGACCGGGTCTCCGTCCTCCTGGCCCAGGTGCAGGCCGTCCGCGTCGAGGGCGATGGCGAGGTCGAGGTCGTCGTTCATGATGAACTTCACCTGGAACTCGGCGCAGAGGCGCTTCAGCTCGCGGCCGAGCTCCAGGCGTTCCTGCCGCCCGCGCACCTTGTCCCGGTACTGCAGCACGTTCACCCCGCCGGTGAAGGCCTCGCGCACGCGCTCCACGAGGCGCTCCCCCTGGTCCGTGATCAGGTAGAGACCGCCGATGCGCCGCACTTTCCCGCTATGGTCAACCACAAGCTTTAACAAGGTCGGATTCCTATAAATGGAACTTCAAATTCGGGTTAGCCACGGAGACACGGAGGACACGGAGAAAAAACGGTCAACGGGAAAAACAATCCAGAAACGGTCTGGGATTTCGCATATGATTTTGTTGTTGCTTATCTGTCTTGGCGCCGGGATCTGTTGTCTTTCTGACTAGCCGCTTCACTGGTAGTTGATTTTCTCCGTGCGCTCCGTGTCTCCGTGGCTAATCGTTTTGCCTCCGGCTTACGAAAAAAGCCGCGACGGCAAGGTCACGGCTCCAGAAAGTATACACAGGTCGGAGTTCGCGCCGCTTCCCTACGCCGGTTTTACCCGGATCAGGTTCAAAGGGTCTCAGGCTTGCCTGTCTCAGTTCTTGCGAACTCCCCCAGCTGGCTCAATAGCTTCGGCGTAACTTAAAGGAATCCTCTTGCAAAGTCAACTGTTTTCAGGTTTTTGCCTTTACAGCCGAGGGCAGAAGTGGTAGAAAATTCGGATGGCTGAGATTGTCCCCGTGTCGGTTCAGGCGGGGCTTCCCAGCCTAATTCTATGTTACGCGCAGGTACGGGACCTATATGGATAGCCGCCCCACGGTTGTGGAGATCGACCTGGCCGCCTTGCGGCACAACTTTTCCCTGGTGAAGCAGACGGTTCCCAAGGGGTGCGGCATACTCGCCGTGGTGAAGGCGGATGCCTACGGCCACGGCTTTCAGTACGTCTCGGAGGAGCTGGACAAGCTCGGTGTCGATGCCTTTGCCGTCGCCTTTCTCGCGGAAGGGGTGCAGCTGCGGATGAGCGGCATCTATCGTCCGGTGCTGATCCTGGGCGGGCTCTACCCCGGCGAGGAGAAACGCTGCATCGGATTGAACATCTCCACCGCACTCTTTTCCCTGGAGCAGGCCCGGGCGCTCGATCAGGCCACCCTCGAGATAAAATGCTACCGCAAGGCGAAGGTTCATCTGGAGGTGGATACCGGGATGGGGCGCCTCGGCGTCCCGTATCACGAGGCGCCGGAGTTCCTTGCCGAGCTCAGGGAGTTCAAGAATCTGGAGCTGGAGGGGATCTTCTCCCACTTGGCCTGCGCCGACGAGCTGGACCAGGAGGGGCGCGCCTACAGCAAACTGCAGGCGGAGCGGCTCTCAAGCGTGGTGCAGGAGGCGAGGCGGCTTGGCTTCTCGCCGCGCTACGTGCACGTGGCAAACAGCGCGGGGTTACTTGCCATGGATCTCCCCTTTTGCAACCTGGTGCGTCCCGGCATCATCCTGTACGGAGGGCTCCCCTCCAGGGATTTCGCCGGGATGGTGGCGTCAAAGCCGGTGATGCGCCTGAAGAGCAGGGTGGCGATGCTCAAGTGGGTGGATCCCGGCACCAGCATAAGTTACGGCAGGCGCTACATAGCGGAGAAGAGGTCGCTCATCGCGAGCGTGCCGGTGGGTTACGCCGACGGCTATTCCCGAAGCCTCACCAACCGTGGCGAGGCGCTGATTCGCGGCAGGAGGGCGCGGGTCGCCGGGACCGTCTGCATGGACTGGATCATGCTGGACGTGACCGGGATCGACGGGGTGGCAGTGGGAGACGAAGTGACGCTGCTCGGTCCCGATCCCATGGGAGACTGCATAAGCGCAGAGGAACTCGCCGAGAAGGCCGGGACCATCCCCTACGAGATCTTCTGCGGCATCAGCACCCGGCGCGTGCGCCGGGTTTATATCGGGTGATAGAAGCAGGGGCTAGGGGCTAGGGCTTCTCGTTCCCAAGCTGGAGCTTGGGAACGAGACAAAAACGAGACAGAAATCTTCAATCTTCAACGCAGAGACGCAGAGACGCGGAGACGCAAAGAAAAACAAGGAAAAGCGGGGCTAACCGCAAAGAAACAAGGAGGCGGGCTTCCCTGAAGTTGTCTTTCACTCTGCGCCGTTGCGCCTCCGCGCCTCCGCGTTGAAGCTTTTGACTGTTAAAAAAAGGATTTGAGGGTTTATGACCGAGAACAAGATTAGGCTGACTTCCTTGGTTAAGGCGGCGGGTTGAGCCGCCAAGCTGGGCCCGGCGGGCCTGGAGGAAGCCATTCGCGACATAATTCGCTCGGATGACCCCAACCTAATCGTGGGTGTGGAGGGAGCCGAGGATGCGGGGATCTACCGCATTGGGGAGAGCCTCGCCCTGGTGGAGACCACCGATATCATCACCCCGCTGGTGGACGACCCGTTCACCTTCGGACGCATCGCCGCGGCCAACGCCCTGTCCGACGTCTACGCCATGGGAGGGCGGCCGGTGACGGCCATGAACCTCGCCTTCTTCCCGGCCTGCTCCCTGCCGACCTCGGTCCTCGCGGCGATCCTCGCCGGCGGGGCGGACGCGCTCAGGGAGGCCGGCGCCTGCCTGGTCGGCGGACACACGGTCGAGGACGACGAACTGAAGTTCGGCCTCGCCGTGACCGGCCTGATCGATCCCGCCCGCATCGTCAGGAACTGCACGGCGCGCCCCGGTGACCTCCTGGTCCTCACCAAGCCGCTTGGCACCGGCATCGTCTCGACCGCGATCAAGGCGGAGATGGTAGCCCCCGCACTGGAAGCAGAAGCAATCCGCTGGATGACCCAATTGAACTCTGCCGCGGCGCAGCTGATGGTCGCCTGCGCGGCAACGGCCGCCACGGACGTGACCGGCTTCGGTTTCATCGGGCACGCCTGCGAGATGGCGCTCGGCGCCGGAGTGAGCTTCAGGATCGAACTTTCCCGGGTCCCGGTCATGGCAGGCGTGGCGGCTCTGGTGGACGACGGCCTGGTTCCCGCCGGATGCTACCGAAACCGCGAGCACTACGCAGCGCTGGTCTCCGGGATCGGCGGCGACATCCTGCTGCCGCTCTTCGATCCGCAGACCTCGGGGGGGCTCCTGATCGCCCTGGCCCCGGCGGACGCCGGCGAGTTCCTGTCGCGCTCGGAGGCCGCCGGCGCCTTCGCGCTCTGCATCGGCGGGGTCGAGCCCAAGGGAGGAACCCCCATTGTCTTCGTCTAGAAGGCTCTCAGCCGCCTTCGACCTCGGCACCACCACCATCGCGGCCTCGCTGGTCGACCCCGCCACCGGGGAGCGCCTCGCCGTGACGGGGGGGCTCAACCCGCAGCGCCCCTGGGGCGCCGACGTGCTGGCGCGCCTTGGCGCCGCCGCCGACCCGGAGGTCCTGGCCGCCATGAAGGGATCCCTTGCGCTGGAGATGGAGCGCATGGCGGAGGAACTTCTTGCCAGGGCGGGTGCGGCTCCCGGCGAGCTTGCCGGCATCGCGGTAGCGGGGAACCCGGCCATGGAGCACATCGCACTCGGCCTCCCGGTCGCCTCGCTCGCCTATCCCCCCTTTCGCCCCCTCTTCAGCTCAGGCAAGGAGGTCACCACCCTAGAGCTCGGCTGGCGCCGGGAGCTTCCCGCCTACCTGCTGCCGCTTCCCGGCGGCTTCGTGGGGGGCGACCTGCTCGCCTTTCTCTTCGGCGTGAGGCAAACCGCCCGCCCGGCCACCCTCTATCTGGACATGGGGACCAACGCCGAGATCGCCCTCTTCGACGGCGAGCGCTTCCTGGCCACCTCCGCCGCCGCGGGCCCCGCCTTCGAGGGGGGAAACCTGCGCTGCGGCATGGCCGCGCTTCCCGGTGCCATCAGCCAGGTCGCCATCGAGGAGGACCGGGTCAGGCTCGGCACCATTGCCGGCGCCCCGGCGCGGGGCATCTGCGGCTCGGGCGTTCTGGAGGCGGTGGCGGCCCTTCTTTCCAGCGGTGTGATCGAGCCGACCGGACGGCTGCGTCCCTCCAGCGAGATAGGGTCCAACCTGGCGAACCGGCTGCAGGAGGTGAACGGCATTCCCGCTTTCGTGCTGCACCGGGACGCCTCGGGGCTCGTCTACCTGGACCAGGAGGATATCCGGGCGCTGCAGCTGGCAAAGGGGGCCTTGAGGGGGGGGATGGAGATCCTGCTCGCCAAGGCGGGGCTCTCATTAGAAGCGCTTTCCCGGGTGGTGCTGACCGGCTCCTTCGGTGCGGTCCTGGCGCCCGCGGTGCTAAAAAAGGTTGGAATTTTCAGCGAAAAAATGGTAAGAATCACCGGATTTATCCGGGAGGGGGCCCTCGCCGGCGTGGAGCGTCTGCTGATCGAGAGCGACGGGCGCGAGCGGCTGGAGGGGCTGGCGCAAAAGGTGCGGGTGATCCCGCTCTCCGGCACGCCGCTCTTCGAGAAGCTCTTCCTGGCCAATCTCGATTTTCCCAGGTAAAAAGTCCCCCTTTGCAAAGGGGGATTTAGGGGGATTTCAGCTAGGTAGGTAGCGGCTATTCTTCGTGGACCATTGGCAACTGCAAATCCCCCCTGGCCCCCCTTTGTCAAAGGGGGGGAAATTCGGTTCGGGCTCGATAGCTGGAGATTGACACCATCCCTGATTCCATTAAAGGCGGGCGAAGGGTTACTCGCCCCTACAGGGTCGTACCGACCCGTGTGAATCGAAGTTGCTTGAATTCTTTCCTTTGTTTCCTCTTTGATCCACCTTCGGCCGCCGTAGCCTTTGGCGGAGGCGGCGTGTCCTCTGTGATTTATGCTTTTTAAAGCGTCATATGTATTCATCAGCAATCAAAAACGATAACCGAAAGGAGTAATTCAAATGGCAAAAATTGGGCGCGCGCTGATCAGCGTATCGGAGAAGGCCGGGGTGGTGGAGTTTTCCCGGGCACTTGCCGGGTATGGTGTGGAGATCCTCTCCACCGGCGGGACGGCAAAACTCTTGCGCGACGCAGGGGTTGCCGTAAAGGACGTCTCCGAGTTCACCGGCTTTCCGGAGATGCTGGACGGACGGGTGAAGACGCTGCACCCCAAGGTGCACGGCGGCATCCTCGGCATGCGGGAAAACCCGGCGCACCTGGCCAAGATGCAGGAGCACGGCATCGAGCCGATCGACATGGTGGTGGTGAACCTGTACCCGTTCGAGGCGACGGTCGCCAAGGAGGATTGCAGCATGGAGGACGCCATCGAGAACATCGATATCGGCGGCCCGACCATGCTCCGCTCCGCCGCCAAGAACAACCGCGACGTGACGGTGATCGTGGACCACGCCGACTACCAGCTCGTGCTGGACGAGATGAATAACAGCGAGGGGAGCGTCTCCCGCGAGACCAATTTCCGCCTCGCCGTCAAGGTCTACCAGCACACGGCAGCCTACGACGGCGCCATCTCCAACTGGCTGGGCGCCCGCACCGGCGAGGCCGTCGCCCCGTTCCCCGATACCCTGACGCTGCAGTACAAGCTGGCCCAGGGGATGCGCTACGGCGAGAACCCGCACCAGTCCGGCGCCTTCTACGTGGAGCGCGGCTCCAGGGAGGCCTCGATCGCAACGGCACGCCAGCACCAGGGGAAGGAGCTCTCCTACAACAACATAGGCGATACCGACGCGGCGCTTGAGTGCGTGAAGCAGTTCACCGAGGGTGCGGCCTGCGTCATCGTCAAGCACGCCAACCCCTGCGGCGTCGCCGTGGGCGCCAACATCTACGAGGCCTACGACGCCGCCTACAAGACGGATCCGGAGTCGGCCTTCGGCGGCATCATCGCCTTCAATCGCGAGCTCGACGAGACCACCGCGCGCGCCATCGTGGATCGGCAGTTTGTCGAGGTGATCATCGCACCCAAGGTGACCGAGGCGGCGAGCGAGGTGATTTCGGCGAAGAAGAACGTCCGCTTGCTGGAGTGCGGCTTCTGGAACGAGGAGTCCGCCTTCAGGTACGACTTCAAGAGGGTGAACGGTGGGCTGCTGGTCCAGGATGCGGACCTGCAGCTCTTCAACGAACTGAAGGTGGTGACCAAGAGGGCGCCGACCGACGCCGAGATGGAAGACCTCCTGTTCACCTGGCGCGTGGCGAAGTTCGTCAAGTCCAACGCCATCGTGTACGGCCGCGGCAACGCGACGGTCGGAGTGGGCGCCGGGCAGATGAGCCGGGTCAATTCCGCGCGCATCGCCGCCATCAAGGCGGAGCAGGCGGGCATACCGGTGGCCGGAGCCGTGATGGCGTCCGACGCCTTCTTCCCGTTCAGGGACGGGCTGGACAACGCGGCCTCCGTGGGGATCACCGCCGTGATCCAGCCGGGGGGCAGCATGCGGGACGCGGAGGTGATCGCGGCCGCCGACGAGCACGGCATCGCCATGGTCTTCACCGCGATGCGGCATTTCAGGCATTAAAAACGTGAAGGGTGAAAGGTGAAAGGTGAAGAAACCCGCCGTGGTTTTCGACCTTTCACCATTCACCTTTCACCTTTCACAGGAGTTAATTATGAAGGTTTTGGTTATAGGCGGAGGCGGCAGGGAGCACGCGCTGGTCTGGAAGATCGCCCAGTCCCCGATGGTCGACCGGGTCTTCTGCGCTCCGGGAAATCCCGGGACGGAGCAGCTCGCCCAAAACGTCGATATCGCGGTGGACGACCTCCAGGGGCTGCTTGCCTTCGCCAGGAACGAGGCGGTAGAGCTTACCGTGGTCGGTCCCGAACTCCCGCTTTCGCTGGGCCTGGTCGACCTCTTCGAGGAGCACGGCCTGAAGGTGTTCGGAGCCAGAAAGAACGCGGCGCTGATCGAGGCGAGCAAGGCGTTCTCCAAGGACCTGATGCAGAAGTACCAGGTGCCGACGGCGGCCTACGGGGTCTTCACCGAGGTCGAGCCGGCGATCTCCTTCATCGACGACACGGGGATCCCCATCGTCATCAAGGCGGACGGCCTTGCCGCGGGCAAGGGGGTCATCATCGCGCAAACCCGCGAGGAGGCGGTCGCCGCGGTAACCGACATGCTTTCCGGAAACGCCTTCGGTGCGGCAGGCTCCCGGGTGGTCGTGGAGGAGTTCCTGAGGGGGGAGGAGGCATCCTTCCTGGCCTTCACCGACGGCGAGCGCATCATCCCGCTGGCGAGCGCCCAGGACCACAAGGCGGTCTTCGACGGTGACCGCGGCCCCAACACCGGCGGCATGGGGGCCTACTCGCCCGCGCCTGTGGTAACCCCCGCCATTCACGAGAAGGCGATGGCAGAGGTGATGCGGCGCACCGTCGACGGCATGGCCGCCGAAGGGCGTCCCTACCGCGGCGTGCTCTACGCCGGGCTCATGATAGACGGCGACAGCGTCAAGACCCTCGAGTTCAACGCGCGCTTCGGCGACCCGGAGTGCCAGCCGCTTTTGATGCGCATGAAATCGGACATCGTCCCGATCCTCGTTGCTGTCGCGTCGGGGGATCTCTCCGGGATCGAGATCGAGTGGCATGACAAGGCCGCGGTCTGCGTGGTGCTGGCGGCTCAGGGGTATCCGGGCGACTACCCCAAGGGGGATCTCATCTCGGGGCTCGACGAGGCGGGAAAGGTGGAGGAGCTGGTGGTGTTCCATGCCGGGACCCGCAGTGCCGAGGGGGGGGTGCTGACCAACGGCGGCCGCGTCCTTGGCGTGACCGCTCTGGGGGAGACCGTGCAGGAGGCGATCGAGCGGGCCTACCGCGGCGTCGCGCTCATCTCCTGGCCCGGCATGCATTTCCGCAAGGACATCGGGGCCAAGGCGATCAACAGGTAAGCCGGGTTACTGTAGTACCAATCTCGATGAAAGCCCCCCTCTCCCTAGCCCTCTCCCACCAGGGGAGAGGGGATTATAAGCGCCTCCCGGGTGGAACCTCCTATTTCCCTTAACTTAATGGCAGTGGGGGCTGGGGGAGGGTGTTACGGTGGCATGGGCAGCTTACCTGATTCAAACATTGCAACTTTAGGAGTTTTAACAATATGTCCGATCCGACCGTATTGATCCTTATGGGGAGCGACTCCGACGTGTCGACCATGGAGGAGACCGCCAAGATTCTTGACCATTTCGGCGTCCCCTTCGAGATGCACGTCTCCTCCGCCCACCGCTCACCGGCCAAGACGGCCAAGCTCGCCGGCGAGGCGGCCGGACGCGGCGTGCAGATCATCATCGCGGCAGCCGGCGTGGCCGCCCATCTGGCAGGGGTGGTGGCCGCCGAAACCCTGCTCCCGGTGATCGGCGTCCCCATGGCTGGAGGCGCGCTCAACGGCGTGGACGCGCTCTATTCCATGGTGCAGATGCCCGGCGGCATCCCGGTCGGCACCATGGCGATCGGCAAGGCGGGAGCGAAAAACGCAGGGCTCTTCGCGGTGCAGATACTCGCGCTCGCCGACCCCGAACTGCGCGGCAGATTCGCCGAACACCGCGCCCAGATGGCCCTGGAGGTGGAGCAAAAGGACGCCGCGCTCCAGGAGGCAAGGCGCTCCCGATAGCCCCGTTATCCGGTGATTTCTCTTGACAAAGCGGCCCGGGTTGTATACTTTCCGCTTACTATTTTTTCACTATATGGAGGGAATACTCATGAAAAAAGTCGTCGCTGCAGTAGCATTGACTCTCGCCCTTGCAGTTTCCGCAATGGCCGCGGACACCGTCGTCTACCCTGCGAAGAACGGCAACGTGACCTTCAACCACAAGGGGCATGCCGCCGCAGTTGAGTGCAAGCTCTGTCACGGCGAGGGCGCACCCGGCAAGATCGCCCTCGGCAAGGACAAGGCTCACGCCCTCTGCAAGGGTTGCCACGCCGACAAGAAGGCAGGCCCCACCAAGTGCGGCGAGTGCCACAAGAAGTAATTCTCCCCGAAAAGGGGTGATTTGCAGTGAAATGGGGTGACAGGAAATTCTTGTTACCCCTTTTTTTTCGGATTGCAATGTCATTAGTAAATTTTATTTTGCGCTTATTGTCATTTTGTCTATAATGGCAAGCTTGATTCTGTACCAGGTTGCAAATCACCTTTCTGGGAGACTGCCTTGACAACGAATAAACGCGGACTTGCACAACAGCTGTGGGATTTCTTCTGCTCCTTGAGACTGACAATTTTTCTGCTGATCGGACTAGCCCTCACCTCGATCATCGGTACCGTGATCCAGCAGGGGCCGCAGCGTGAATACCTCGCTACCCTGAGCGAGACGAAGATCCGCCTTTACAGCGCCCTGGGCTTCTTCGACATGTACCACTCCTGGTGGTTCATACTGCTTCTCTACCTTTTGACGCTGAACCTGATCTGCTGCTCGATCAAGAGGCTCCCCCGGGTCTGGAAGATCGTCTCCGAGCCGGTCCTGGTCATGGACGAGACCTTCCAGAAGAGCCTCACCAACGTCAAGGAGTTGAAGCTGCGCGGCGCCAAGCCGGAGCTCAAGGATAAGCTGACCGCCCTGCTCAGGGCCGAGTTCGCCAACCCGGTGCTCACCGAGCGGGACGGGGAATATCACCTGTTCGCCCAGAAGAATCCCTGGTGCCGGCTCGGGGTGTACGTGGTGCACCTCTCCATCATCATCATCTTCATCGGGGCGCTGATCGGTTCCTTTTTCGGATACAAGGGCTACGTGAACATCCCCGAGGGGGGGTCCATCACGCAGGTGGCTGCGCGCGGCGGCAACGTGGTCGATCTGGGCTACGAGGTGCGCTGCGAGAAGTTCTCGGTCTCCTTCTACGACACCGGGGCGCCCAAGGAGTTCAAGAGCCTCCTCACCGTCCTCGAGAAGGGCCAGCCGGTCCCGGGGTACAAGGACGTCCCGGTCATCGTCAACGACCCGCTCACCTACAAGGGGATCACCTTCTACCAGTCGAGCTACGGCCCCACCGACGAGGGTGCGAAGTACCGCATCACGGTGCGCGACCGCAAGACCGGGGCCCCGACCAAGCTTGAGGCGCGCCAGGGCGAAAGGGTGGCACTTCCCGGCGGCGCCTTCCTCTCCGTCATGGAGGCGACCCAGGACGTGCGCCCCTTCATGAAGGAGTTCGACGGCCCCGGCGCCCAGGTCGAGTTCACTCCGGCGGGGGGCAAGCCGCAGCCGTTCGTGATCCTCTCCGAGAAGTACGACTCCTTCAACGCCCAGCACGGCGATGACCTCATCATCAGCTTCGACGGCATGGACCAGAAGTACTTCACCGGGCTGCAGGTAGCCAAGGACCCGGGAGTGCTGGTGGTCTGGCTCGGCTGCCTGCTGATGGTGATCGGCATCTGCATGGCCTTCTTCATGTCGCACAAGAGGATTTGGGCCCGCATTTCCAATGACGGAGTCACCGTCGGCGGCTCCGCCAGCAAGAACCCGGCGGGCTTCGAGATGAGCTTCGACGAACTGGTGCAGAAGCTCAACAAGGTATAGCTACCAGTCCCTAGGGGGCGCCTCCCCCTATCTTCGCGCAAACTGACCGACCGGAGGGTTAATCGATGTCCAGTTCCAACCTGTTCAACGTCACCATGATCGCCTACATGGTGTCCACCTGCATATTTTTCGCAATGCTAGCCTCGCGCAACAAGGCGGTAGGACTTGCCGGGACTTACGCCGCCCTCTTCGGCTTCGTGGTGCAGACCGTGGCCATCGGGCTGCGCTGGAAGGAATCGTACGACCAGGGGCATGGTCACGCGCCGCTCTCCAACCTGTACGAATCGGTGGTCTTCTTCGCTTGGACCATAGTTCTGATCTTCCTGGTCATCGACTTCAAGTACAAGTACCGGGCCATCGGCTTCTTCGTGATCCCCTTCGCCCTGTTCGGGATGGCCTGGGCCCAGCTGAGTCTCGACGCCGGCATCCAGCCTCTGGTTCCCGCGCTGCAGAGTAACTGGCTCGTGTACCACGTCATCACCTGCTTCCTGGGATACGCCGCCTTCGCCGTAGCCTGCGGCATCTCGATCATGTACCTTCTGCGCGAGAAGCTGGAGCAAAACGGCGGCAACTCCCCTGCCGGCGGGTTGCTCTCGATGTTCCCGTCCATGAGGATGCTGGACGACCTGAACTACAAGGCAATCATGGTCGGCTTTCCCCTGTTGACGCTGGGGATCGTCACCGGCGCCATCTGGGCCAACTACGCCTGGGGCACCTACTGGAGCTGGGACCCCAAGGAAACCTGGTCGCTCATCGTCTGGTTCGTCTACGCCGCCTTCCTGCATGCCCGCATCACGCGCGGCTGGGTGGGGCGCAGGGCGGCGATCCTGTCGATCGTAGGCTTTGCCGCCACTATTTTCTGCTACCTCGGTGTCAACCTGCTACTCTCCGGTCTGCACAGCTACGGCGGCTAGTTTTTCCGCCAAAAGGGCCATTGAAGCCATGCGACATCCACTCTGGACATATCCGGCAGTAGCCCTCATCATGCTCGGCATCTTGCTCCTGCCGGCCTTTGCCCTGGCCGAGCCGTTCAAGTGCAGCGCCTGCCACAGGGGGCTCGCCTCCGGGGCGGTGGCGCACAAGCCGGTTGCCGCCGGGGAATGCCTGAGATGCCACCAGCAGCTCTCGGACAACCATCCGCTGGGCAAGGAGAGCATGGGTTTCATAGCGCCCAAGGAGAAGCTTTGCGCCGTCTGCCACCCGGGCGTGGTGCAGAAGCCGTTCCTGCACAAGCCGGTAGCGGAGGGGAAGTGCACCGCCTGCCACCTGCATCACAGCTCCGAGCACAAGTCGCTCCTCAAGGCGCCGACGCCGGCCCTCTGCTACGGCTGCCATCCCAAGGAGCGTTACACCGGCATCCACAAGCACGCCCCGGTAGAAAACGGCGAGTGCCTCTCCTGCCACGACGCGCACCAGTCGGAGGGGAAATCGCTGCTGAAAAAGCCGGGGGCGCAGTTTTGCTACCTGTGCCACGACCCGAAGCTCGGCATGGGGAAGTCGACGCACAAGCCGGTCGGCACCGGAGAGTGCGTCCTGTGCCATGCGCCGCACGGCTCCGCCTATCGCAAGCTCCTGCGGGCCGAATACCCGACCGAGCTGTACCGCCCTTTCGCAACCGACGCCTTTCCGCTTTGCTTTGCCTGCCACGACCCCGACCTTGCCGCAGCGGTTAAGACCGAGCAGGCGACCAAATTCAGAAACGGCGACCGCAACCTGCATGCGGTGCACGTGAACAAGGCGGGGAAGGGACGCTCCTGCAAGATGTGCCACGATCCGCACGCCTCCTCCCAGGACCGGCTGATCTACCCTAAGGCGAAGGGATTCGGCACCTGGGACATCCCGATCCGGTTCCAGGCCACCGATAACGGCGGCGGCTGTTCCGTCGGCTGTCACAGGACCTTTCGGTACGACCGGGTGAAAGCCGTTGAGCAGTAGCAACTTCCGCTTCTTCCCTCTCCCGACAGCTCCCGCCGGCAGCCCGGCCTTCCCGCTCCCCCGGTGACGCTCCCCCGGGTCTCCGTGATCATCCCGGTCAAGCCGGGGGGCGAGGTCCCCGCCCTTTCCGGCCTGGCGCGGGCCAGCTACCCCCTGGACCGCTTCGAGGTGCTGGTGGCCTACGGCTGCGCGCCGAGCGCCCAGAGGAACCTCGCGGCACGAGAGGCGCAGGGGGAGCTCCTTTACTTTCTGGACGACGATTCACAGGTCCTCCCCGGTTTTCTGGAGGCCGCCGCCCGCCACTATCGGGACCCGAAGGTTGCCGCCGTCGGCGGCCCTTCCCTGACCCCGAAAAGCGACTCTGCGCTGCAGCGGGCCATCGGCGTGGCCTTCGCCTCCGCCGTCGGCGGCGGCGGGGTGCGCAACCGCTACAGGAAGGTGGGGAGCGCCAGGCGCTGCTGCGACAGCGAGCTCATCCTCTGCAACCTGAGCTTTCGGCGCGAGATCTTCCTGTCGCACGAAGGGCTCGACGCGAGGCTCTATCCCAACGAGGAAAACGAGCTGATGGACCGTCTGCTGCACGAGGGGTTCCAGCTGGTGCACGACCCCGAGCTTGCCGTCCATCGCAGCCAGCGCCGCAGCTACCGAGCCTACGTCAAGCAGATGTTCGGCTACGGCCGCGGGCGCGGCGAGCAGACCCTGCTCTCCGGCAAGCTGAAGCCGGTCTCCCTGGCCCCGTCCTTCCTGCTCATCTACGCCCTTTTGCTCCCGTTCTTCGCTCGGGGGCTTTTCGCCTTGCCGATGGCCGGTTATCTCGCAGCCATCGCCTTCGCCTCCTTTGCCGGCGCCCTTTCCGGCAGGGAGCCGGCCCTTTTGCCGAGGCTTTTGCTCGTTTACCCGACGCTGCATCTGGTTTACGGCGCCGGTGTCATTGCCGGGCTGGTGAGGCCGCGCTACCGGAGCGCTCCGCGCCGCGCAGAGGGGGTCGAGGTGAGATGCGTGAAGCGATTCGGAGAGGCGATCGGAGAGGGAGAACTGCAAAGCAAGACTGAACCTGCTTCGCCCTGACCTTGACTTAAACCGATTAGCGCTGAGCTTCAGTCTCAATGCAGATGACCAAAGCCTGTTACGCGAAGAACGCGATGAGGCGCTAAGAACGCAAGGAAAAGCAAGTTCTTGGGGCTAAACCAAAACCTGATTAGCGTCAATCTTCCGCTGAAAAACCCCCTCCCCTTCAAGGGGGGGGTGGGGGGGGGGATGGGGAGCTCCGGGGCAAAAAATACCCATCCCCCTCAGTCCCTCCCCCTTGAAGGGGGAGGGACTGAACAGCGGAAGACTAGCGCCCATCAGGTAACCTCAACGGCAGTGCCCCCCTGCCCCTCCCATCAAGGGAGGGGGGCTCTTGTTGCGGGATACTCAATCTTAATCTCAATCTTGATCTTGATTGATCTTGATCTGTAGTACGGAGACATGGTGTGGACCTGAGCGTAGTGGTACCGATATACAACGAGGAAGAGAACATCCCGATCCTGCACGGGCGCGTAACCGATGCGCTTACGGCGGCTAAGCTCGACTACGAGCTGATCCTCGTCGATGACGGCTCCTCCGACAACTCCTATCCGGCACTGAAGCTTCTGGCTGCCAAGGATGCGCGGGTGAAGGTGGTCCGTTTCCGCCGCAACTTCGGCCAGACCGCCGCCATGGCCGCCGGTTTCGATCTCGCCTCGGGACGGGTGGTGGTGCCGATGGACGGCGACCTGCAGAACGATCCGCTGGACATACCGCTCCTTTTGGCCCGCATCGACGACGGCTACGACGTGGTCTCCGGCTGGCGCAAGGAGAGGAAGGATACCTTCATCAACCGGCGGCTCCCCTCGATCCTGGCCAACTCCTGCATCTCGCGGCTCACCGGAGTGCACCTGCACGATTACGGCTGCACCCTGAAGGCGTACCGCCGCGAGGTGCTAGAGGACGTGAACCTCTACGGGGAGATGCACCGCTTCGTGCCGGCGCTCGCCTCGCAGGTGGGGGCCAGGGTGACCGAGATGCCGGTCAGACACCACGAGCGGCTGCACGGCCAGAGCAAGTACGGCATCTCCCGCACCATGAAGGTGATCCTCGACCTGATGACGGTGAAGTTCCTGCTCAGCTATTCCACCAAGCCGATCCAGCTCTTCGGCCGGTGGGGGATCTACACCCTTTGCGCCGGGATGCTGAGCGGCGCCGCCACCGTCTACATGAAACTCTTCGAGCAGATGAGCATGAACCGCAACCCGCTGCTCATACTCACCGCGTTTCTCCTCTTCATGGGGGTGCAGTTCATCGTGCTGGGGCTTCTCGCCGAGCTGAGCGCCAGGACCTACTACGAGGCGCAGGGCAAACCGATCTACAACATCAAGGAAAAGCTCAATTTTGGCTGAGCCCCCCGTCCGAGTCCTGGTGCTGGCCCCCACCCCCTTTTTCGCCGACCGGGGCTGTCATGTGCGCATCCTCGAGGAGGCGCGCGCCGTGATCCCCTGCGGCGTCCAGCTGCGCCTGGTCACCTACCACATCGGGCGCGATCTCCCCGATTTCCCGATAGACCGGATCGCCAGCATCCCCTGGTACGGCAAGCTCGAGGCGGGCCCCTCCTGGCACAAACCGTACCTCGACCTGCTGCTGCTGTTCAAGGCGCTGAAGGTCGCACGCAGCTTCAAACCCCACCTGATCCATGCCCACATCCACGAGGGCGCCTTCATCGGCGCCATTTTGAAAAGGCTGCTCCGCGTGCCGCTGCTCTTCGACTGCCAGGGGAGCCTCACCGCGGAGATCACCGACCACGGCTTCGTGCGTCCGGGATCCCTGCTGCAGCGCTTCTTTGCGCAGCTGGAGCGCTGGATCAACCTGAGCTCCGATTTCATCATAGCGAGCGCCGGGCCGACCGTGGATCTTCTGGTTCGAAGCGGCGTCGCCCGGGAGCGGGTCCGCCCGCTCATGGACGGGGTCGACACCGAAACCTTCGCCCCGCATCCCAAAGATGCCATCCGGCTGCGGCTCGGCCTGCCGAACGACCGCCCGATCGTCAGCTACCTGGGGCTTCTGAACAGCTACCAGGGAGTGGACCTGCTCCTGGAGGCGGCCGCACTGTTGAAGGGGCAGGGGGCGAAGCTGCATTTTCTGATCATGGGGTTTCCCGAGGGAGGCTACCGTGACAAGGCGCAGGCACTGGGAATTTCCGGCATGGTCACCTTTACCGGCCGGATTCCGTATGCCGAAGCGCCGCTTTATCTGAGCGCGGGGGACATCGCCGTCTCGCCCAAGATCTCGCTCACCGAGGCCAACGGGAAGCTTTTCAACTACATCGCCTGCGGGCTCCCCACCGTCGTTTTCGAAACGCCGGTGAACCGGGAGATCCTGGGCGACGCCGCGCTCTATGCGAAGTTCGGCGACGCGACCGAGCTGGCCGGCGCCATCGGCAGGCTGGCGGGGGACCGGGAGTTGCGGGAGGAGCTGGGGCGCGCGGGTCGGGCGCGGGCGGAAAGCGAGCACTCCTGGAAGGCGAGGGGAAGGGAGCTCGCCGCCATCTACCGGGAACTGATGAGGCAAGGCTAAAGGCGTTTCTGCCACGGAGACACGGAGAACACGGAGAAAAACTTCAAAAAGGTGAAAGCTTAAGTCTGAACCTTCGTTACTTTCTGCCTTTCTCCGTGGTCTCCGTGTCTCCGTGGCAAATTCGATTGGATTTGAAACTACAGGACAAATCTTTTTACACCTTTAATCAACATTGCTGAATTGAAATTGATAAGAAGACCCACCCTATATCCCCCCAGTTTCATGTAACTCAGCAGTTGCTCGAATACAGGATCATGACGTTCAGTGCTCTTGAGCTCTACGATCACAGTATTTTCGATGAGCATATCGATACGATACTCACCGATCGCTTTGCCCTTGTAAGAGACGGCGAGTGGCAGTTGTTGCTGGTAATGCAACCCATTTAGTTCGAGTTCAATACCGAGGGCGGATTCGTAGACGCTCTCTAGCAGGCCTGGCCCGAGTTCCCTATGGACCTCAATCGAACAGCCGATGATCTGTTCCGTCAGTTTTTCTTCGATCATGAAGTTACCTCCGAGACGTGCGCAAAATATTAGAGTAGATTTAACAACAGTTAAGAGCATACTGCTCTTTGCTTTGAATAACCACTCTCCGCCTGGAGCCTTTCCTCGTCTCAAGCCTTTGATTCAGATTCTCTCCGTGACTCCGTGTCTCCGTGGCTAAGCCTGTTTTTTTATTGAAAAATAACTCTCTTTATTGTACTGTTCAGCGCATGAACGGTGACGAAGAAAAGATCCTCGATACCTACCGCTCCTTCCTGCTCCTCTCGGAGATCTCCGGGGACGAGCAGCTCTCGCAGCGAGAACTCGCCAAGCGGCTCGGCATAGCACTGGGGCTCGTAAACTCCTATCTGAAAAATCTGGTCTCCAAAGGTTTCGTCAGGGTCAGCAACTTCCCCAAGAACCGCTACGCCTATCTCCTCACGCCAAAGGGGTTTGCCGAGAAGAGCCGGCTCGCCTACCAGCACCTGAGCTACTTCTCCGGACTTTACACGGTGGCCCGGCAGGACTACCTGAAGCTCTTCCATGCGCTTTCAGCCGAGGGGGTCAAGGGGGTCGCGTTTTGCGGCATCGACGAGGTTGCCGAGATAGCCTATCTCTCGCTGAAGGAGACGGGAATGGAGCTGGAACTGGCCATGGATGTCGATCCAGCCGGCCGCAGGTTCTTCGACAGGCCGGTGCTGTCGCCCGCCCTGGGGCTTTTGTCCGGCAACCACAGGATCGTCATCACCTCCTTGAAGCGCGGCGACGCATTGTGCGTTGAGCTGCTTCACATGGGAGTTGACCCGGCCCGCATCTACCGCACTGTCGGCGGAGGCCTCTCCGCCGGAAGTGAGACTCTGGCAACTGTAGCCGGCAAGGAGGGGTAGGCATGGAAGCGACCAATATTGCTCCTTTCCTCAACCGAGAACAGGAGATGCGATTTCTCCAAAGCTGGGTAGCGGAGGAGCCGAAGAATATCCTCTTCATCTACGGGCCGAAAAGCAGCGGGAAGACGACGTTAATCTACAGGTTCTTGCAGGAAAATCTGAGCAGTGCCGAATATGACATAAAGCACTTCAATCTGCGAGAAATCTTCCTTGCTCAATATCAGGACTTCATTCGCGCTTTTTTCGAGCATGACTACTCAAAAGAGAAGGGAGATGTAAGGGAGAAGCGCGAGTACGACCTGAAAGTATTTAAACTGACCGTCGAAGCCTTGAAGGGGTTGGAGGCGAAAGAGCTGGATCCGTTTGTGGTCATGAAGAAGGAGCTTGTCAAACTCAACGGCAAAGGGATTCGCCCCGTCATAGTGATAGACGAACTACAGGCGCTGGAAGGGGTTTACATGAACGGCCAGCGCGAGGTTCTGAGGGAGCTTTTCAATTTCTTCGTCGCCATGACCAAGGAGTCCCATCTCTGCCACGTCATCATAGCGTCCAGTGACGGTTATTTCATTGAGCGCATCTACAATGACAGCAAGCTGAAGAAGGCTTCCGAGTTCCTTGAAGTGGAGTACCTGACAAAGTCCGATGTGTACCAGTGGCTGAATAACCTTGCGCAAAAGAGCAGGATCACCAAATACACGCTGACCGATGAGCAGATCGAGACGATCTGGGAGACCTTCGGCGGAAGCTGCTGGGAAATCAGCCGGTTTCTGGGTGACATCCAGATGCTCGCTGTGGACGGGAGCGTGCCGGCTGATGCGTTTGCTAAGGTGCTGGACCGTAAGCTGATCCAGGCGCGAAGCATGTATGTGCATTATGCCGGTCTGTACAAACATAAGCGGCAGCTTTTTCGCGCAATAAACCGCGTGGCGAAGGAGAAAGGACGTTTTAGGGAAGACGACGTCACGGCTCTGGTTGAAAGCGGCATCTACGAGGTCAAAGCCCTGCGGGACGACCTTGGCGAACTGGTGGGACAGAATTTCATCTCGTACAACCCGGTGACCGCGGAGTTCGCCGTCCAGGGGCGCAGCATGGAGTTGGGGCTTGCGATGTACGTGGAGCTGATCGAAAAAACAGAACTTGGTCGACCAGTGCAGTAGGTTCAGCCGGGACCCTTGTCATCATGGAACCTGATTAGTAATAATCTTCAGCCCAGGCATTTCAAGAGTCCCCTCGCCCTCCGGGAGAGGGTTAGGGTGAGGGCGGCGCCTTAGCGATGGATCCGCTCAAATAGCCGTAATCCCGCTGAGGATTGACTTGGGGCCGGCTAATGGGCTAATGTCCGAAGCTCTTGCGTGACCCGGCAAGGTTGTGCTTATGAGTGTCGGGGAGAGTGGTTCATACGCGGTGTGAGAGCCCCTGATAAAGTGTCGGGGGATAGGAGGCCTTTGAATGGAAAAAGATCACCTTGAAATTTTGCTTGAGGATATCAGCAGCAAATTCAACCTTGTGCTGGAAGGTCATGACGCGTTGCGGAGCGAGATCCGTGAGGCCCGCGAGGAATCCAATTCAAAGCATGATCATACCGCCTTCATGATTGAGACGTTGAATCGGAAGATCGACGATGTCGATGCCAAACTATCAAAGAAGATCGACGATGTCGATGCCAAACTATCAAAGAAGATCGACGCGGTTGCCGTCGATCTGGCCGCCCATCGGGCGGATACCGAGGCACATCATGGAATATATCGGGTGAAAGAAGGCGATGAAGGATTTGTCGGCTGAGGATGAACCTGGGCCGGCTAATGGGCTAATGTCCGAAGCTCTTGCGTGACCCGGCAAGGTTGTGCTTATGAGTGTCGGAGAGAGTGGTTCATACGCGGTGTGAGAACCCCTGATAAAGTGTCGGGGTATAGGGGGCTTTGCATGGAAAAAGATCACCTTGAAATTTTGCTTGAGGATATCAGCAGCAAATTCGATCTTGTGCTGGAAGGTCATGACGCATTGCGGAGCGAGATACGTGAGGCCCGTGAGGAATCCAATTCAAAGCATGATCATACCGCCTTCATGATTGAGACGTTGAATCGGAAAATCGACGATGTCGATGCCAAACTATCAAAGAAGATCGACGCGGTTGCCGTCGATCTGGCCGCCCATCGGACGGATACCGAGGCGCATCATGGAATATATCGGGTGAAAGAAGGCGATGAAGGATTTGTCGGCTGAGGATTGACTTGGGCGGGCGACTGGCCGAAATACCAGCCAGACCCGGCAAGTTGCCCCAAGAGCGCATCGAGAAGGGGATTTCTTTGATTAAGACTCAGCAAATTCAGTATTTGGCTCCAAGGGAAAAATGAATCAGGCGTGGGTTAAGCATCTGCCGGTGTTCCTCCAAAAGAGGCTGGAAGGGCGACAGGAGTTGCAGAAGGTGGTCGGCAACACCGGTTGGCTCTTCGCCGACAGGCTGCTCCGGATGGGGGTGGGGCTGGTGGTCGGCATCTGGATCGCCCGCTACCTCGGCCCGGCGCGTTACGGCATGCTGAGCTACGCCGCTTCCCTGGTCGGAATCTTTACTTCCTTCGCCATACTCGGGCTGGAAGGTATCATCATCCGGGATCTGGTGCGTTTCCCGGATCGGGAACAGGAGATCCTGGGAACCACCTTCTCCCTGCGACTTTTCGCGGGGCTTTGCTCGTATCTGCTCGTCGTCGCCACCATCTACATCCTGCGTCCGGAGGACGGTCTGTCCCAGATGCTGGTGGCCGTCATGGGGTGGGTGCTGATCTTCAGTTCCGCAGACACCATCGACCTCTGGTTTCAGTCGAAGGTGCGTTCGAAGTACGTGGTCTATGCCAAGAATGCCGCTTTTCTGGTCAGTTCTGGCCTTCGGCTGGCACTGGTGCTGATGAAAGCCCCTATCCTTGCCTTTGCCGTTGCCAACACGGTGGAGGCGGCGGTAGGTGCTGTAGCCCTGGTCTATGTCTACCACGGCAACGGCCAGGTGGTCGCGCGCTGGAGAACCAGTCTCGCCCTGGCGCGCGAGCTGCTCAAGGACTGCTGGCCCCTGGTGCTGTCCGGGGTCGTCTACATGATATCGCTCAGGATCGACCAGGTCATGCTCGGGCAGATGGCGGATGCTCATGAGGTCGGCATTTACGCCTCTGCAGTGAAGATCGCGGAGATCTGGTTTTTCATCCCGACCGCCCTGGTCACCTCCGTCTTCCCGAACATCGTCAAGGCGAAGGAGTCGAGTGAGGAGGAGTTTCACGGCAGGATGCAGAAGCTCTACAACCTGCTGGCCTTTGTCGGGTATGCCATCGCCATCCCGACCTCACTGTTGGCCGGTTTCGTCGTGCATCTGCTCTATGGAGACGCCTACGCCGCTGCGGCGCCGATGCTCGTCTTCCTGATCTGGAGCGATCTGTTCGTCAACCTCGGCGTGGCGCGCAATTCGTATCTTCTGGCGATGGGGTGGTCCTGGAGCCTCTTCTCGATGGCGGTCTCCGGTACGGTGCTCAACATCGTCTTGAATCTGTTCCTGATCCCGCGCTACGGCGGGACGGGAGCTGCGATAGCAACCTGCATCTCTTACTGGCTTGCCGCCCACGGCGCCTGCTATTTGTACCGGCCGCTGCGCAGGTCCGCGAATATGATTACCAGGGCATTGATCTATCCTAGATTTTGGTGAGCACGGTTTTTGTTAACCTTGCTTCGGGTGTAGCAGAGGAGCCGACCGACATGAACATTACCTGGCTTGACACTGATAAGTTGTTTCCCGCGGCGATTGAGACACTGGTAGAGCCGGATGTCGTCCTGGATATAGGTTGTGGCATAATGCCGCAAAAGTACGTAAGGCCACGCGTACACATTTGCTGCGAGCCTTTCGGCCAGTACGTGGAGCACCTGCAGCAGAAGGTGGCCCTGGAATACGATCGAAGCTACGTCGTTGTGAATGCACCCTGGTCGGAAGCGGTAAAGATTTTTCCACCCAAGTCGGTCGATACGGTCTTTCTTGTCGATGTGATCGAGCATCTCGAGAAATCGGAGGCCCTAGACCTTCTAAGACGGACCGAGGCACTTGCCAGAAAACAGGTAGTCCTCTTTACCCCGCTGGGGTTCTTACCGCAGGAAGACCTGGACGGCAAGGACGCCTGGGGGCTGGATGGCGGGGCGTGGCAGGAGCATAAGTCGGGGTGGTCTCCCGAGGACTTCGATGCTTCCTGGAGGATTTACGCCAGCAAGGTGTTTCATACTGCGGACTGTTTCGGCAGGGCGTTTGAAACCCCCTATGGCGCGATGTGGGCGATCAAGGACGTTGCCGGGACAAACCATAGTCGAGCGGTCGGCACCGAGTCGGCGAAAATACGTAAACTCTTGGATTTTGTGGGGGAGGTGTCGGTGCCGGTTTTGCTCAACCTGTTCCTATCCCTGAAGATAACGCTTAAGGTGAAACCTAAGCCTCTGCGGACCATTCGGAACAGGCTTTTCAGAAAATAGACTATGGCACTTGCTGCGCACAAAAAAATCGGAATTATATCCCACATCCTGCCGCCTTCGCCGTCCGGACAATCGATGGTGCTCTTCCGGCTGTTGAGCGGGCTGGCTCGGGAACGGTACTGCCTGATCTCCAGCGGCAGGAAGCCCGGGAATGAGGAGTCCGCAGCGTCTGAGCGGCTCGACGCGGACCTTTTTCATCTGCCAAAGGTCCGGCAGTTGCCGGCAGTAGGCTGGCCGATTTTCTCGGCACTTTTCATCTGCATCAATACCCTATGGGTGGTTTTCAGGCGGTCGCGGCAGATAGAGGCTATAGCCAGGCGCGAGGGCTGCCAGAGCTTGATCGCTTGTACCGGCGACTTTTACGATCTCCCCGCGACCTTCATCGCCTGCCGGAGGCTCGGGATAGCTTTTGTCCCCTACATCTTCGACGATTACGCCTATCAGTGGCTCGGATTCAGACGCCGCATCGCGAAACTCATGGAACCGCTGCTGCTTCGCAGGGCCGCTGCGGTGATCGTGCCGAACGAGTATCTGCAGAAGGAGTACCGAGAGAGGCACGACATCGACAGCGTCGTCATCCACAATCCCTGCCCGCTTCCCGATTTGGACCAGTTGGACCGAGGCGCAAGCCTTTTGGGAGACGGCGTCAACATCGTCTACACCGGCGCCATCTACCACGCCCATTACGATGCCTTCGTCAATCTCATTGCCGCGCTCAACTCCCTCGGCAGGAAAGAGCTGAGGCTGCATTTGTTTACGGCGCAGTCCGAAAGGGAGCTGGCGGAGCACGGCGTTGCCGGCCCCCGGGTCGTCCACCATCCGCACGTTCCGCAGAGCGAGGTGAACCGCATTCTGCGCCAGGCGGACATACTTTTCCTGCCGCTGGCATTCTCCTCGCCGATTCCTGAGGTGATCAGAACCTCCGCGCCGGGGAAGACCGGGGAGTATCTGGCAGTTGGCCGTCCTGTGCTGGTTCATGCCCTGCCGGATTCGTTCATCAGCTGGTACTTTCGGGAAAATCGCTGCGGCATGGTCGTCGACCAGCCGGACGCCAAGGTATTGTCTGCGGCAGTAGAAGCACTGGTTTCAAGCGGGGGGCTTCAGGCCGAATTGGGGCTGCGTGCCAGAGAAAAAGCACGGACTGATTTCGAAATTTCTGCGGTGAGGTCGAAGTTTTACATTCTACTGGATCGCCTGGCCGATTATGAGCATTCTGCATGAAACTATTACTGATAGCACTGTCCGATAGCGTTCACACCGCTCGCTGGATTTCGCAGATCGCGGATCAGGGGTGGGAGATTCACCTGTTCCCCAGCAAGGACGTCGGGCTGATCCACCCGCAAATGGCAGACATGACTGCGCATGTTCCTCTCTACGGAAAGCGCGGTTGCAAACGATCGGTAAAAATATCCGGTCTCTCCATTTTCAACGATTTCCTTGCCAAAGGGGTAAGCTCCGCCCTTTCCAAGCTGGACGGCTATCGGGATTTCCAGGTGAACAGACTGCTTAGGGTAATACGGAAGCTCCGGCCCGATGTCATTCATTGCCTGGAAATACAGCATGCCGGATATCTCGCGCTGGAGGCGAAAAAACGATATGCGGGAGAGTTCCCGACCCTAGTCGTGACTAACTGGGGGAGCGACATCTTCCTGTTCGGGCGCCTGGCAGAGCACGAGCCGCGGATCAGGGAAGTGATGGCTGCAAGCGACTACTATTCCTGCGAATGTCGCCGGGATGTCTGCCTGGCGCAGGCCTATGGATTTAACGGCACTGTCCTTCCCGTATTCCCGAATACCGGCGGATTCGACCTGGGACTGGTGGCGCGCCTGCGGCAGCCTGGTCCCGTTTCTTCCAGACGACTGATCATGCTCAAGGGTTACCAGCACTGGGCCGGCCGTGCCCTGGTCGGACTCCGGGCGCTGGAGCGTTGCGCCGACCGGCTGGATGGCTACCGGATAGCCATCTATGGCGCTGCTCCAGAAGTGGTGCTGGCCGCCGAACTGTTTTCGAGGTCGACAGGGATCGCAACCGAGATCGTTGCGCCCAACTCGCCGCATGAGGAGATATTGCGGCGACATGGCCAGGCACGCATCTCGATCGGCCTGAGCATCAGTGACGGCATCAGCACTTCGCTTCTGGAGGCGATGGCGATGGGGGCTTTTCCCATCCAGTCGTGGACCGCATGCGCAGATGAGTGGATCGACGACCAAGTCAGCGGCATCCTGGTCCCTCCGGACGACCCGGACCTCGTGGAACAGGCGATCCGCAGGGCACTGTCGGACGATGCGCTGGTGAATTCCGCAGCAGAACGCAACTATCAGCTTGCCGAGCAGAAGCTTGATCAATCGAGTTTGAAGAAAAAGGCAGTGGAGCTGTATCATGCCGTGCTAAAGGAGAAAATTTCCCCATCATGAAGAGACTCAAGATCTTGATCCTTGGTGCCACAGGTATGCTCGGGCATACCCTGCTGAATAGGCTTTCGCAACGGGGCACTCTCGAGGTCCACGGTACCGCCAGAAGCCGGGAGGGTCTTGCCTCGTGGTTCGCGCCGCAGCTCCAGGAAAGGATTCACTCCGGGGTGGACGCTGACAACTTCGATTCGATCCTGCGGGTGCTGGGCGAGGTCCGGCCCGACGTGGTGGTGAACTGCATCGGGATCATCAAGCAGCTGCCGATCGCCAAGGACCCGGTGGTCTCCATCGGGATCAACGCGCTCTTCCCGCACCGGCTCGCCCTGGCCTGCAAAGCGGCCGGCGCCCGCCTGATCCACATCAGCACCGACTGCGTCTTCAAGGGAGACAAGGGGAACTACTCCGAGAGCGACCAGTCCGATGCCGAGGACCTGTACGGCCGGAGCAAGTTCCTGGGAGAGGTTGCCGAGCCGCACTGCGTGACCCTGCGCACTTCGATCATCGGGCACGAGTTGAAAGGGGGGTACGGGCTGATCGACTGGTTCCTGGCCCAGCAGGGGACGGTGAAGGGGTTCACCAAGGCGATCTACACAGGATTTCCCACCGCCGAAATGGTGCGCATCATCGCCGACTACGTCATCCCAAATGCTGATTTGCATGGGCTCTACCAGGTGGCCTCGGCCCCGATAACCAAATACGACCTCCTCAACCTGGTGGCGGAACGCTACGGCAAGCGGATCGGAATTGAGCCGCAGTCGGAGTTCTGCTGCGACCGCTCGCTGGACGGTTCCAGGTTCAGGGCTGCCACGGGATACAGCGCTCCCGGGTGGCAGGAGATGGTCGATGCGATGTGGCAGGAATATCGGGAATCGCACGAGCCGCGGCAGCATCCGTAAGGCGGCTGTCGTCGATGATTACTTCCAGGAAGGAGAAATCGATATGTTCAAGAACAAGACGTTACTGATAACCGGGGGAACAGGCTCGTTCGGCAACGCGGTACTGCAGCGCTTCCTCGACACCGACATCGGCGAGATCCGCATCTTCAGCCGGGACGAGAAGAAGCAGGAAGATATGCGGATCGGCCTGAACCACCCGAAGCTCAAGTTCCATATCGGCGATGTGCGCTTTTACGACAGCATCGACTTCGCCATGAAAGGGGTCGATCTCGTCTTTCACGCCGCCGCCCTGAAGCAGGTCCCCTCCTGCGAGTTCTACCCGATGGAGGCGGTGCGGACCAACATCCTGGGTGCCGAAAACGTGCTCAACGCGGCCTGGGCCAACAAGGTGAAAAAGGTGATCGTCCTCAGTACGGACAAGGCGGTCTATCCGATAAATGCCATGGGGCTCTCCAAAGCGATGATGGAAAAACTGATGGTGGCGAAATCGCGCGCAAGCTCGGCGGGGGATCCGGTCTTCTGCGCGACCCGCTACGGCAATGTCATGGCTTCGCGCGGCTCGGTCATCCCGCTCTTCGTCAAGCAGATCAAGGAGGGGAAGCCGATCACCATCACGGACCCCAACATGACCCGATTCCTCATGTCGCTCAAGGATTCGGTGGACCTCGTGCTCTACGCCTTTACCCACGCGGTCTCGGGAGACATATTCATCCAGAAGGCGCCGGCCTCGACCATCCTCGACCTGGCGCAGGCGCTCAAGCAGATCTTCCGGGCCGACAACGAGATCAAGATCATCGGTACCAGGCACGGCGAGAAGCTCTACGAGTCCCTGGTGAACCGGGAGGAGATGGCCCGAAGCGTCGACCTGGGGGGGCACTACCGGATCCCCGCCGACACCCGGGACCTGAACTACAACAAGTTCTTCGTGGAAGGGCAGGTGGAGATTGCCGATATCGACGATTACACCTCGCACAACACGCAGCGACTCTCGGTTGCGGAGGTGCAGGAACTCCTGCTGAAACTCGACTACATCCAGGAGGAGCTCCATGCTTAAGGTGCTTACCATTGTCGGCACCAGGCCGGAGATCGTGAAGCTGAGCCGCGTCATAGCCGAGCTGGACCGCCACCTGAAGCACGTGCTGGTCCACACCGGGCAGAACTTCGACTACGAGCTGAACGAGATCTTTTTCCAGCAGCTTGAGGTGCGCCGCCCCGACCACTTCCTGGACGCGGCCGGCGAGAGCCCTGCGCAGACCATCGGCAACGTGATCACCAAGTTCGACCGGGTGCTGGAACTGGAGCAGCCGGACGCCGTGCTGCTGCTGGGCGATACCAACAGCAGCCTGGCGGTAATCTCGGCCAAGCGCCGCAAGATCCCGATCTTCCACATGGAGGCGGGCAACCGCTGCTTCGATCAGAGGGTGCCCGAGGAGATCAACCGCAAGATCGTGGACCACACCAGCGACATCAACCTGGTCTTCTCGGAGCATGCCAGGCGCTACCTGCTCGCCGAGGGGATCCGCCCGGAGACGGTGATCAAGACCGGCTCTCCCATGAAGGAGGTCCTGGAGTACTACGGGCCGAAGATCGATGAGTCCCAAGTCCTCGCCGAGCTGGGGCTTGCGCCGTCACGCTACTTCGTGGTGAGCGCCCACCGCGAGGAGAACGTCGACAGCCCGGAGAACTTCGCCGACCTGCTCGCCTCGCTGAACGCCATGGCCGAGCGCTACGACTTCCCGGTGATCGTCTCCACCCACCCGAGGACCCGCAAGCGTCTGGAGTCGCTGGACACCTCCGGCCTCGACACGCGCATCCGCTTCCTGAAGCCGCTGGGCTTTCTCGATTACGTCAAGCTGCAGCAAAACGCCTTCTGCGTGGTTTCCGACAGCGGCACCATCACCGAGGAGTCCTCCATCCTCGGTTTTCCCGCCATCACCATCCGCCAGGCCCATGAGCGGCCGGAGGGGATGGACGAATCGACGCTTATCATGAGCGGGCTCAAGGCCGAGAGCGTCATCGCCTCCATCGAGGTGACGGCAGCACATTACGCCGGGATGCCCAGGCCGTTCCGCCTGCTGCCGGACTACGACACCGACAACGTTTCGCGCAAGATGCTGCGCATCATCATGAGCTACACGGACTACGTGAACCGGACGGTCTGGTCCAAAGGATGAACGAGTTGAACCCCAAGGTTTCCATAGTGATCCCGGTCTACAACGGCTCGGATTTCCTGCGCGAGGCGATCGACAGTGCCCTGGCGCAGAGCTACCGGAACACTGAGGTGCTGGTTGTCAACGACGGCTCACGCGATGGCGGGAAGACCGAGGCGATCGCGCTCTCCTATGGCGCAAAGATCCGTTACCTTCCCAAGCAAAACGGCGGCGTCGCCTCGGCGCTGAACCTCGGCATCCGGGAGATGACCGGCGACTACTTCTCCTGGCTGAGCCACGACGACCTCTACCACCCTACCAAGACCGAGGAGCAGGTGCGCCTTCTTTTAGAGGCAGGGGGGGATGCCGTCATCTATGGCGACTATGAATACATCGATGGGGATGGAAAGCGGCTCGGCACCAAGCGTACCGAATCGGCGCAGTCCTGTGGTGTCCACTTCTCACTAATAATGGAAGGCACCATCAACGGCTGCACCGTCATGATCCCGCGCTCCTGTTTCGATGAGGTTGGCTTCTTTAGTGAGGAGTTGAAAACAACACAGGATTTCGACATGTGGTTCAGGCTGGCGGAGAAATATCCCTTTCTACATCAGGCGAAGGTATTGGTGAAGTCGAGGGTGCATCCGAACCAGGGGTCCCTGACCATCCCCGGCCATCTGGCGGAGCAAAACGCCCTCTACCTGAAGGCGCTTGTGATCTTTTCGGCAAAGGACCTCCCGAAAGGAACGGGCGAGACCATGGCTTCATTCTACATAAAAGCCGCTATCCGCTTCGTCAGCATCGGATGCGGTGAGGCTGCCGATGACGCCATCAGCAAATTTAAGGGGGAGCTTTACAGGGATGCCCCTGCCAGGATAGTGATCAACCTCGGCCGGTTTACCGAGTATGCGCTGCTGCGTGCGGCGTACAGGAGCCGAAAGATCAAGGCTTTGGTGAAAAAAATAAACAAATTGGTCTCTTCGCTGAGGTGAATGATGTCGTCGGATTGTGATAGGCGCGCTCTGGATACCGTACAACCCGTCTGCGGGCCTGGATCAGTGCGGTTGACGGTGCTGGTTCCCGTGCACAACTGGGACGTGAGAGCCTTGCTACTCAGCATCATCGAAGAGGCTGGCGCTTTTAAACTTTGGGGGAAGCTGGAAGTTATCGTTATCGATGATAATTCGAGCGATTTGGGCGTGTCAGCCTGCAACGACGCCTTCTGCTCACAGCACAAACGTGACGGATTTGTGTACTCCCGCCTCGGACGCAACGTCGGACGCTCTGTCGTCCGGAATCTGCTCGCGGCGCAGGCCAGAGGGGATTTCCTCCTCTTTCTGGACTGCGATGTGCTCCCTGACGGCGAGCGATTCCTGCGCAACTATCTCGACTGCGTCAATGCGGATGATTTCGACGTGGTCTGCGGCGGCAGAAGTTATCAAACCCGGGTCATGATGGGACCGGAGTACGACTACCACACCTATCTCGGTAACCGTAAAGAGGTTAAGTCTGCTTCGGAGCGCAATAAGGTGCCATGGCGTTTTATCCTGACCTCCAACATCATGGTCAGAAAGAGCATCTTCCAGAGCACCCCGTTTGACGAGCGATTCACAGGCTACGGTTATGAGGACATAGAGTGGGGTGTGCGGCTTGCGGGAAAATGTCGGATTCTACACATCGAGAATACCGCCTCGCACCTGGGACTGGTGAGTAAGACCACGGCCTATGAGAAGATGTGCGATTCCGTACATAATTACCTTCTGTTGAGAGACCTCTGCCCCGAGGCCTTTGCCGCTTCTGCCATCAGCAAGCTGGTCGGACCCTTTACCAGATGCAGCGACTCAATGCTGAATCTGCTGGACCGCAGTCTGAAGCGGCGCTTCCTGGAGTGCCGGAACAACCGGCTTGCGTTCATCTTATTCCAGACCAACTTCGCCGTGCTGCTGGCTCGCTCCCTTAAGGATAGTTCACGGACCAGGAAGGGTGATTGACCGGTTGTAACTCCCGGCAACCGAACTGATGCCGGAGTTGGAGGATTGACCGACGGGTACCCTGCTCGCCCCGCACGGGACCACCGATCTTGCGATAGTCGCGGCGTCGATGCTGATCATCTGGTTGGTGTATCAGGTGAGGGAGCGCTCAGTGGCTGGTAGAGACTTTCCCCGTGCTCCGGCCTCTCTGCGCTGGCCGGTCTATAATTGCCTAACAGCAGGGGATCTCTTCTTTAATATGGACAGCAACGCCGGTTTTATCTATTTTAACTTCTGACGTAGGCTCTGGGGTGAACAAAAAATCGCTTTTTTAGCTATCACAACGCTATCAGTTCAGGACTTGGACCTGTTATGCCCTCTGATGATGCTCGTGCCAATCTGTCGAAGGTACGATGTTTTTGCCCCATGGGTGCAATCTGCAAGTTTAACTTGCAGATTGCACCCTCTGCGGGGAAACCTATTCGGGAATCTCGTGATCTTTGAGGCTCTCAAATACCGCTATAACCGAGGTATGGAACCTCACGCGTCTATCCGGCGACCGGAATTCATGACTTGCTGGAGTCCCTGGAGGAGTAGAGGATGAAGATCGTTTTCCTCGCGCCTTTTGGCATCCGGCCAAAGGGGACCGTGATCGCCCGAATGGCCCCTGTCGCCGTGGAACTTCAGGCGCTAGGCCATGAGGTGGTGATCGTGGCGCCTCCCTATACGAACCCCGAAGACTCCGGTAAAACGGAGCTTGTGCAGGGGGTAAGGCTGCGCAACGTGGCCCTCGGGCCGAAACATAAGATCCTTGCCGTTCCTTTCCTCGCCTGGCGCATGTTCTGCGCTGCACTCTCGGAGAAGCCGGATCTGGTCCACCTGTTCAAGCCAAAGGGGTACGGTGGGCTTGCTGTTATGTTCCTGATCGTGCTGCAGCGTGCTGGGATCAGGCTCCCGCCGCTTTTCCTCGATACAGACGACTGGGAAGGGGAGGGGGGCATGAACGAACTGCATGCCTATTCCGAACCCGAGAAGCGCTTTTACCGTTTCCAGGAACAGTGGATCACACGACGGGCAGTGGGCGTCAGCGTCGCCAGCCGGGGGCTGGAGCGACTGGTTGTCGAGATGGGGCTTCCCCGTGAGAGGCTGCTTTATCTCCCCAATTGCGTCGCGACCCCGGTTCCCGGCGACGGAAGGGCTGTACGAGCAAGGCTCTGCATCGCGCCGGACGCTCCTGTGGTGCTGCTTTACACCCGCTTCTTCGAGTTCAGCCAGGAGAAGCTGCACTATCTCTTTTCCGAGATATTCCGGCAACTGCCGCAGGTCCGCTTTTTGGTGGTGGGGAAGGGGCGCCACGGTGAGGAGGCGACGCTCCGGAAGGTTGCCAGCGAATCGGGCTTCGATGCCGCACTGGTCATGGCCGGATGGGTGGAGCCGGGTGAGATCCCTCACTACCTCGCGGCGGGTGACGTCGCCATCTACCCCTTCGCGGACACCCTGGTGAACCGGACCAAGTGTCCGGCCAAGCTGACCGAGCTCCTGCTGGCCGAGAGGGCGGTCGTGGCCGACAGGGTCGGGCAGTTGGCGGAGTACATAGAGGACGGCTCCTCCGGCATTCTCTGTGATCCCGACGACTGGCAGGAGATGGCGCAGCGGGTGGTTGAACTGCTGAGGTCCCCGGAGCGGCAGCGCTCGATCGGAACTGCGGGGCGCAGGTATCTCCAGGAGAACTTCAACTGGGGAGAGGCGGCTTTGCGGCTGGTGGCTTTTTATGGCAGGCTGGCCGCAGGATGCAAGCACCCCCTCCTCCCTTGATGGGGGAGGACTGGGGAGAGGGTGAAAAAAGCTCCCTCCCCTTCAAGGGGAGGGTCGGGGTGGGGATGGGGTTAGCTCCGGTGCAAAAACACCCCCTCCCCCTCCTGACCTCCCCTTGAAGGGGGAGGGACCTGAACAGAGGAAGATAAGCGCTAATCAGGTAACTAAATGGCATTGGCCGACTCGGGTACTTTGACAGACATCGCACGATTTTCACAGATATAGTTGACGGAGTTATTTTCATGACGGAACGTAAGAAAGACCTGCTTTTTCTCTCACTGCTGTTGGCAGTCCTCCTGCTATGCTTTTCCAGGATCCTCTTCACCCATCAGATTATTCGCGCACCGGACATCATCGCTGAATTCTACTGGGGGGTGAAAGGTTTCAGCACCATGAAGTTCTGGGATCTTTTCAAGATCAGCCTGGTTGCGGACTGGAATATGTTTATCAACAGCGGCCTGACCGTGGAGGGAGGGAGCGCCTCGAGCCAGTTCCTCTTGCTTCGTAACATCATATTTTGGCTCTTTCCTGCACCGGCGAATGTCGCCTGGTTTATCGTATTTCATCTCTTCTTCGGGGCTGCCGGCACCTACTGCTGCTGCAGGCTGATCGGCGCCGGACGGCTCGCCTCTCTCCTGGGGGGGCTCATTTTTGCGCTCGCCACTGAGAATGCCTCGCTCATCAACGCCGGCCATGTCATGAAGATCGCAACGATCTCCTTTGCGCCTTGGGTCTTTTATTTTCTGGAAAAAGGGTTCAAGACCCGCAGGGCTTTCTATTTCCTCACTACGGCAGTGGTTCTCGCCTTCCAGTTTTTTCACACCCACTGGCAGATCGCCTACTACACCTGTCTTGCCGTCGGGGTCTATGGCGTGGCCCGCTCCATCGGTATCCTAAGAGAGGAGTCCGGCGCTAAGAAGGAGTTTGCCCGCCTTCTAGGGCTCAACCTGACCCTGCTTGCCTTCTTCCTCACAACCGTCGCCATCTCCCTGGTGCCGCTTGCCAACTGGTCCAAGGACACCAACCGCGGCGTGAACAGCGGCGCCAACGCGGTCGCCTCTGACGGTGCAGCTCCCAAGGCAAAGGGGGGGCTGGCCCGGGAGGAGGCTATGTCCTGGTCGCTCCCCCCTGAGGAAACGGTGGCCTTCGTCATCCCTGGTTTCTTCGGGCTTTCCCGGCAGGAGGGTGGGGAGAATCCGACAAACATCGCCTCCTATTACTGGGGACGGATGCACTTCACCCAGACGGCGAGCTACATGGGGCTCCTCCCCTGGCTGCTCCTGCCGCTGCCGCTCATCTTCCGCAGGGATCGCTACACCTGGCTCGCGCTGGCGGCGGTCGTGGTCGGGATCCTTTTCTCCATGGGGAAGTACACCCCCTTCTATAACCTCCTCTTCGACTTTTTCCCCGGCATCAACCGGTTCAGGGTGCCGAAGATGATCATGTTCATCCCGGTGCTGGGGCTTGGCGTCCTTTCCGCCCGGGGGCTCGACCTGCTGCTTGAGCCCGAGTTGCGGCGGACCCGGGAGTTCAAGCGCTACCTGGCCGGCCTCATCCTGCTACCCGTGTCGCTTCTGGTCCTGCTCGGCGCGGAAACGTTCGGTAAAGAGTACTGGATGGAACGGTTCATCGACATGCTGGCTCAGCCGACCCGCTACGAGGCGTCCAGCGAGCAGCTCGTCCTGCAGCGCTGGGGGAACTTGGTGACGGAGACCGCGATCGCCGCCGGGCTCTCGGCGCTCTTCGCTGCGGCGTATCTGCTCTATTATCGCGGCCTTCTCACCGCGAAGCTGCTCATCTACCTCCTTTTCGCGCTGTTTCTGGCCGACGTGGGGCGGGTAAATTCGAAGTTCATGTTCCTGGTGAACGAGCCGCAGCAATCGAAAGGGGTGAAGACTCCGGAGATCGCCTTCCTCTCCGATAAGCCGAAGGAGTACCGCGTGCTCCCGATGAACGGCAGCGACCCCATGCAGTTCGCCTCCGCCGGCATCCCGGTGATGTTCACCTCCAACCCGGTGCAGCAGCGCCGCTGGCAGGAGATGCTTGACAACTTCAACCTCGGCTCCAGCGCCACGGACATTCTCAACGTCCGCTACCTTGTCTACGCCAAGGATCAGTTCGAGCAGGATAAGGCCAATCTCTCCGGCAAGTACGCGCCCGTCTTCACCTCTCCTGACGGCGCCACCGTCATCCTGGAAAACCGCAACGTGCTCCCGAAGGCGTGGCTCGCCCCGATCGCGCTGCCGGTCAGCTCGGCCCAGGAGGCGCTCGGCGCACTGCAGGACCCGGCATTCAACCCGCGGCTCATGGCGCTGGTGGAATCCGTCCCCCCCATCCAGATGGCAGGGCTCAACACCCCCTTGCCCGGACCCGCCGGGGAGGTGCGGCTGCTGCGCTATGAGGGGGAGCGGATCGACCTGGAGGCTTCGGTTGCCATGAACTCCATGCTGGTGCTGGGCGAGAAGTACTACAAGGGATGGAGCGCGACCGTGGACGGCAAAGAGGCCGAGATCTACCCGGTGAACCACGTGCTGCGCGGGATCTACCTGACCCCCGGCAACCATAAGGTGGCATTCGTGTTCGACCCGACGCCGTTCAAGATCGGGAAATACCTGACACTGGCCTCCTTCGCGCTCTTCGCGCTGATGCTGGTGAGGGAACTCCGGCTCAGACGCAAAGCATTAAAGGCTTAACGCAGAGACGCGGAGGCGCGGAGACGCGGGGAAAAACAAGGAAACGGAAACCGGGTAACAAGGAAGAAGGCAAAGAAGCAAAGGGGAGAAACAAAGCGAAACGGCGTAAAGCATTAAAGGCTTAACGCAGGGACGCATAGACGCAGAGACGCGGGGAAGACAAGGTGACGAAACAAAAATAGTTCTGTGCTTGATTTTGTCTTTCCCTCTGCGTCTCCGGTACGCCAGGCTAAGCCTGGCTGATCTATCTGACTGAAAGGAGTCAGACATGTAAATTGCTCGTTCAACATGTAGTCGCGGCCTGTCACGAGAGGGTAACCAAACGTGGGGAGTAAAGGCCGGCTCTCGCTACGAAGGGGAGGGGAGAGGTAGTTTCTACCTCGACGACAAAGACGCGAGCCCAGCGCAAGCGAACCCGTTTCGGCCTCGTTACGCTTATCTGACAGTGGCCATCCTTCCGA
>Ga0209212_1001368_pt1 | contig 40163 bp, 15 predicted proteins | sample RifGroC2_FD_183996 | JGI IMG/M metagenome (GOLD analysis project Ga0209212, IMG submission 183996) | Groundwater microbial communities from Rifle, Colorado, USA - Groundwater C2 (SPAdes) (version 2) | ecosystem: Environmental > Aquatic > Deep subsurface > Groundwater | place: Rifle, Colorado... | reverse complement strand
GAACATCGTTATCAACAGATACCTGAACACGAACTCCTCGTATATGCCGGCCCCGATCGAGGCTATTATCCGCTCTACGACGCCGAGCTGATAGGGGACCTGGGCCGCCAGCGCCACTTTTTCAGTAAGCCTTATCACGACGGGCCCGAGCGCGAGCGCGTAAAGAAAAGACTCGGCGAACATTAAAACGAAATATACCGGATATATCGTTTCGTTGGTGTTCTCTTTTTTCGAAAACACGATATAGGCGTAGATCGTGATGATTATAAGGGTGAATCCTATGATCGTCTTAATGCCGACCATATTGAAAAACAGCTTTACTATGACGTCCGCGCCGTTTCTGATGGGCGTCGCGGAGATCAGTATCAGCGCTTCGTAAATGATCAGAAGCGGCAGAACGAAAAGGAAGTTATATACCGGCTTTTTGACGCAGTCGAAGTAGCCGTCGCCCGGCCGCTCCTTCTGAAATGCAACGGCCGGAATGGTTTCGTTCATTTCTTCAGTTCGACGAGCGTCACGCCGTAATCGCCCTCGCCGAATTTGCCTCCTCTGAAAGATTTAACGAGCCTGGATTTACGAAGATAATTTTCCACTGCCGCTTTCAGCGCAAGCGTACCCTTGCCGTGGATTATCCTGACCTCGTCGAAATGGCGGCCCGAGGCTTTTACGAGGTATCTTTCGAGCATTTCCAGTCCGTCTTCGCGGTTCATGCCGCGCAGGTCGAGTTCCATGGTGATGTCTTCCCCGGCCGCTTTAAATGATATGATGCTTTTGCCCTCGAAATCTTCGATATTTTCGTCGGTGCCGGATATCATTGAAAACTTTATCCACATCTGCATCTTGTTCTTGAACTCGATCTTCGCCTGTCTCCTGCGCATGTCGATCTCTTGAATGATGCCGCTCAGGTTCAGTTTTTCGATCGATACGAAATCGCCTTCGTCGTATTTGAACGACGAAGCCGGCCTGGCATCTTCAATGGCGGAGTCTTTTCCGGCCCCGCCGACGCTTTCGGCGGCTGGTTTTTCCGACTGAGCGAACAGCGATTTTTTCTCACGGTTGATCGAGTCGGCGACCGCGGCGCGTTCTTTCTTCAATTCGTCCGCGCCTTTTGCCGAAAGCGAGTGGACTTTTTTGAGAAGGTCCTTATATTTTTTCTCGTACTCCTCGCGCAGTGTTTCTTCGATCTCGTCGCGCGTCTTATTGAACTTCGCCTCGCGCTCCGTGAGCGACGCCTCTATTTTTTCGACATTTTTCAGCTCGCCCTCGATCTTTTGCATATTCGATTTAAGCCCGGCCGAATAAGTAATGAGTTCTGATATCAGCTGCTCGTATTTGAGTTCGCTGTCGTCGAGGAACTGCTTGGCCTTGTTGATAATAAAAGACTGCAGGCCGTAATTTTTAGCGATATGTATGGCGTATGAGGCGCCGGGCACGCCCATTAAAAGGCGATAGGTCGGCCTGAGGTTCTTCACGTCGAATTCGAGCGAGCCGTTGATCGCGTTCGGCAGCGAGTAGGCGTAATTGACGACGCCGGCGAAGTGAGTCGTGATAATGGAGCGTACCTTCATTTCGGCCAGGTGCCACATAATAGCGCAGGCGATGGCCGAGCTGTAATTGGGAGCCGAGCCGCTGCCGAGCTCATCGAGCAGCACGAGCGTCCGCTCGGGGTTTTTTATCTGAGATACCATGAAAGACAGGAATTTGATATGTCCCGAAAATGTTGACAGATTGGCCGCGATGCTCTGCGAGTCGCCGATATCGACGAATATCTTGTCCATGTAGGGAATGACGCTCGACGGGTCGGCCGGCACCGGGATCCCCGCCTTCACCATAAGGCAGAAAAGGCCGATCGTTTTAAGAAGCACGGTCTTTCCGCCGGCGTTCGGGCCGGACAGAAGCAGTATATGCTGTTCGCTGGTTATTTTCAGATTGAGCGGCACGGCGCCTTCGGTCAGCAGCGGATGCCTGCCGTTGATTATTTCGAGCTCGCCTTCCATGGACACCTTGACGTTCTCGCAGTTTTTAGACGCGGCGAATGCCGCCACGGCGCAATACATATCGAGCTGGAACGAAACGTAGAACGAAGAAATTATGGTGTTAACCTCGGGCCTCATCAGTTCGTTCAGCGCCGATATTATGCGGCTTATTTCGGCGGCCTCGCTCTCCTTGAGTTCGCGCAGCTTGTTATTTTCGCCCATTATGCTCAGCGGCTCGACAAAAACGGTCGAGCGCGACTGTGAATAATCGTGTATGATGCCCTTGACACGGTCCTGCAGCGACGAAGGCAGCGGGATGACGAATCGTCCCTCGCGTATCGTAACATAGTCCTGCGGCATCTGGGAGCGTTCTTTGATCTTGTTAATGAGTTCCTTGAGCTTCGACTGCACCTTCGACATGAGCGATGATATCTCGCGCCGTATGGCGGCGAGTTTCGGCGACGCCTCGTCCCGGACCGCGCCGTCCGGCTCTATCGCGCGGAATACCTCGGAATAGATGTTTTTGAACGAAGGTATCCCTTTGACGAAATCCCACAGCACGCGGTATTTTTGCTGATGCTTAAATACGACGCTTCGGATCTCGGTCATGGTGGAAAGCGACTGCGCCAGCTTATAAAGCAGCGCAGGCTCGATGAAATAGCCTTCTATCTTGAGTTTTCTGACGTTATCGCGGTAGTCTTCGAGATTATCGAAATATATCCTCGAATCGTAGCTCGCCAGAAACCTGATGTCGTTTACGAGCGCGAAGCGCCTGGCGATTTCGTCTTCGCCGGCGCAATCGGATATATTGAGTAACATTTTCCTGCCGGGCTCGGTCTTCGCGTAAACGGCGATAGCTTCGAGCACACGGTCGAATTCAAGTGATACTTTATATGCCTGCATTTTATTTGTGTGAAAACCTTCTGAATCCGGAGCATTCGACTACTTCGATTTCCGCCTGGTCGAGTATCTTATCGAGGATAAGATTGAGCCCGAGCGAATCCGAAGCGATGCTGCCCGCGGCGATAACGGATATATGGTTTTCAGCCGCCTCTTTTCTATGTTCTTCCGACATGCATGTCGTGATGATCGTTCCTATTCCGGCCGCCGCCAGTTTCTCGTATATCCGGGGCGATGTTCCCTCTCCGCCGATCATGTCGACGAATATCTTGCCCGCGCGCGTATTCACGTCGCCAGCCATTATCTTCGGCCCGTAGTGGCGCTTGAGCGCCTCCCTGTACTCGGGAACGGTCTTCAGAAGCGCGAGTATGTCGTTGAGCCGCTCGGGCTTCTCCTTGTCGACGAGCCGCTGCAGAAAAGTCGTCGCGGCGTTGTCGGCGGGGGTATGTATGCACATGAACGAAACGTCGAGCAGTGCGGCGACATCGGCATCGCGGTTGATATTGGTGAACATCACGCGGTTCTCGAATTCCCGGATCTTTTCAGAGAGTATCCCGTCGGCTATATTGATGGGAATACCGAATTTATGCAGTATTTCAGCCTGCATCTGTATTACTGTGTGGTATTTGGCGTAGGCCTTTCCTTCGGGGTGATGCGCGACTATCAGGTCGATCTTCTTTCCGCGCTGACGGAGCTTGTCGGCAACCAGTATCTCGCCTATGCCTATGTCGATGCCTACAAGTATCTTGTTTTTGATCTCGACGTCCGGCTCGCCGTGGAGCACGCGCGTATCGTCGTAAGGATTTATGGTGTGCTCTTTGCCCGACCATACCTTCTCTTCGGTGGTCATGCGGTTATACTCTTCTTTAGCGCGCTGCAGGGCTTTTTTAACCCAGGCCGGCCCTCTCGGGTCGTACTCAATGCCCAGCGCGACCGCCAGGCGGTAAAATTCCTGTAATTTCATAACGTACTCCCTTCTGCATACAAACTGTTTTATATCGTCTTATGAATTAAAAATCACATCGTGCTGTGAGCTTCGGCTATTTCAGGCTCGAAGCATATCACGCGGTTTCGCCCCGTTTTTTTAGCGTGATACAGAGCGATATCGGACTTTCTGATAAGGTCGAACTGAAGCGAAGCGTCCTCGGGGAAAGACGCGATGCCGATAGAGACGGTTATTCTGATCTGCTGGTTGCTGAGCACGAAATCGGATTTTTCTATGATCTCGCGCATCCTCTGGGCGATCTCGTAGGCGCCCGATTTCGGCGTGCACGGAAGGACTATGGCGAATTCTTCGCCGCCGTAGCGCGCAAGCAGATCGACCTCTCGAATTGAGCTTTTAAGGATCGCAGTGACCTTTCTGAGTATTTTATTGCCTTCCTGATGGCCGTAAGTGTCGTTGCATTTTTTGAAATGGTCGATATCTATCATCAATATGGAAAGGTCTTCGCGGTAGCGTTTCGAGCGCTCGATGTCCTTTTCGAGATGCTGCTGGAAATATTTGTGGTTGAACGTTTCGGTAAGACCGTCGGTGACCGCCATTTCGTAAAGGCGGGCGTTGTCGACGTCGGATGCGATCTGGTTGGCGAGCGTGACAAGTAATTTCAGATCGTCCTCGTTGAACGACGAGGAATCCATCTTGTCGGTGACGTTGATGACGCCGATGACCTGTTCTTTGATGTAAAGCGGAACGCTCATGAACGATTTGGTCGAGTAGCGCGACACCTGGGCGCTTTTGAACGCGGCTTCCTGCTCGAGGTTTTTAACCAGCAGCGGCTGTTTAGTTCTGAGCACATGGTTGAGAATGGATTCGTCGCCTTCGAGTTTTATCTGCCGCAGGATATCTTCGGACAATCCCTGCGAAACGCGGGCGTTGATCTCCTTGCCGTCGCGGCCGAGAATGATTATCGAGCAGCGCTTAGTGTTCATAAGCTGGTTGATCATCTTCATAGCCAGATTAAGAACGTTTTCGAGATTGAGCGTCGAGGCTATCGCCCTTGATATTTCATACAGCGTGGTAAGTTCGCGCACCTTCTGCTCTGATTTTTCGTACAGTTCGGTATTGTAAATGGCGATGGCGGCCTGCGACGCTATCGACGTAAGAAGTTTCATGTCTTCGTCGTTGAAAGACGGCTTTAAGTATCCGACCGCGAGTGTGAGCACGCCTATGACCTTGTTCTGTACGATCAGCGGAACGCAGATGTCGGATTTTATCTTGTAATTAAGCGAATCTTTCGATTTGTAGCGCGAGTCGGTAAGAACGTCTTTGACGTAAATGCCTTCGCCCTTGAGCGCGGCCCAGCCGACGAGCGATTCGCCCATCTTATAGCGCAGCGAATGGTGCGACGTCTGTGAAAGCCCGTAGGAGACCTTCGGCACGAGTTCGCCGCTCGCCTCGTCTAAAAGCATTATCGCGCCGATATCGGCCTTAAGTGCCATGGCGGCCTCGTTTATTATAAGGTTCAGCACCTTTTCGAGGTTGACCGAAGAGCCTATGGTTTTCGAGACCGAGCACAGCGTGGAGAGTTCGTCAACCTTCTTCTGCGTGCGCTCGAAGAGGCGCGTGTTATGAATGGCCATCGAAACGGTCGCGGCAAGCATATTTAAAAGATCGTAATCGCGCGAGTCGAAAGCGTTTTTATATTTGGATGTGAGCGTTATCACGCCGATGGCCTCGTTCTGGGCTATCAGCGGCACGCACAGCATCGACTTGATTTCAGGCAGGTTCGCCAGAACCATGAAGGTCTTGTCATTTTCGCAGTCTTCGATGATAAGCCCTTTGCGGGTTTCAAAAACATGGCCGGCAACTCCTTCGCCTATCTTGAATTTTACTTTCTTGAGGTCGGGATCGTCAAAGTTGGATATAACCTTCAGGATGAGTTCGTTCTTATCGTCGTTGATGAGAAAAATATTGCACAGATCGCACGGGATAAGTCTTTTCGCGTGCATAACGATCAGTTTGAGCAGTTTTTCGAGGCTGATCGTGGAATTGATCTTCTGGTATATTTCGTTGACTATAAGAAGTTCGTTGCTGAAAACCTGGGAGTGGTAATTTTTGACCCACTGGTGCATTAAAGGATAGAACTGGGGCAGGACCTCGTCAACGATCTTGAAGGCGTTCTCCTTGATCTTTCCGCTCGATATTATATCGATCATTCCGATGACTTCCTGTTCGTATTTGATCGGAATGATTATTCTTTCTTTATAAGTGCTGAGATAATTGTTCAGAGTGGATTTCGATACTTTAATCATATCGCGCTTGAAATGGATGACCGACCCGCAGTTCACCGCATCCTGGAGCATTTCGTCTTTCAGCGAATAATTTTTGTAAACGTCGCCGCAGTTGGCTGAATTGATGGCGATATAAGCGGGGATCGGAACGGCGCTCGCCGCGTCGATAAGCGTTATTACCGCACCGTTGAACTCGTATTCGTTCACCAGCAGATTGAGCGTCTTTTTTAAAAACGGATACGGCTGAAATTTAGCTTCGATGAGAAATTTCGATATTTTTTCTATCATATCCAACATAATGTTATTATTATACCATATCTGCGCGTAAATTCAAATATTTTTTAAATATTTTTATTACTTATACGCATCGCAAAGAAAAAGGGAACGGAAAAGAATTTTAATTCGTTTTCCGTTCCCTTGAATTACCGGCCATTCATCTTATGAGACGGCCTTATCTTATTATTTGACGCGTTCGATCGTGACGTGGTCGTATCTTAACGCGGGGCGCAATCCGCTAGCCGGCGGCGCGCCGAGGAACACGATTATCTTTTTAGCGGCGTCGAAGCTATTGACTCCGACCTTTCCCGACATCGAAACGCCCGTCGAGTCCATTCTAAAACGCAGTTTGAACGGCCTTCCCGATATCTTTCCGCCTGAGTTAAGCGTATTGCTGTACAACATATGTATGTCGTCGGCAGGCACGCTCTGGGCGCTTGCGTTGCGCAGATATGCCACACCCACGTAAGCCTGGGCGGGTCTGGCGTCGGAAGTGTCGTCGCCGGTGGTGTAAAGGAACGAAAGCTCGTATTCGCCGTTTTTATCGAGTTTATCGACATCGAGTTCCTGGTATATGCAGGGGAAGTCGAACATACCGAAGTTGACGACCCTCAGGAAGCCCTTCGACTCGTTTTTGACGGTTATGCCTATCTCGCGCGTGGACGAATCTTTAGGCTCCGACAATTTCTTGAACAGCGCCTGCGAGCTCAGTGTCAATTCGACCGGTATGACGCTGCCGGGAGGCGGCGCCAGGTCTTTTGCCGTGAACAGAGCCATCAGATGCGTCGCCGACTTCGTTTCGTCTTTGATTTCTCCGACGGAGGCGTGCCAGCCCGAAGTGGTCTGGTAATCGAGCGGAGTTATCATATTGCCGCGGAAGTCGTAACCATAAGCCTTGACGGGAAGCGAGCGGCCCTTTACGACGGTAAACGGCGAGGTCGAGTTCGAGATATCCGGTTCGAAGAAAATGTGGTCGAGTTTGTTCGGATAGACGTTCACCTTCGCCTGCGACCGCTTGTCGGGAGTAACTATGTCGGTGTATTTCGAAAGACCTCCGTTTTCACAGAAATACAGGTTGATCTTCGGTTTGTTCCTGGAATTGAATGCCACCAGTCCGAGCGTAGCCGAGCCGTTCTCGAGTTTTACCCTGAGCTCGGTCTGGCCGAGCGCCAGATCGGTAACGGGCCAGTTATGCAGACGCGCCACTTCGTCTTCGGCGGTATCGAGGCGCACTATGACCTCGGTGATCGAATCGGCGTTTGAAACCTGGCCGCGCTCGCTGAAGGTCTGAACGTAGAATTTCATCGCGTCGCTCAGATCGGCGTTTCCGATGACCGCGTTCATCTCGAGCGTCGTAGCGGGCTCGTCGTCACGGTTCTTGAAGCTCAGATAACCTTTAAGCAGAGGCTTGACTATTATGCGCGCGACGGCTTTGGCGAATATCGTCGTGTCGTTTATGTTCCAGCTCTTCTCCTGTATTCCATAACGCAGTTCCGCGCCGCTGGAAAGGTACTCAGAGCCCGTGTACGACACGGCCGCGTTGACTACGTTTCCGAAAGCGTCGGTAACACTGGTTTCTGTCGTATCGACGAGCCATATTTCACGGGTGCCGTGTTCCCAGCCGGCGCCGAAGGTGTTGGTGCTGGTCCTGCCTTCCGACAGGAACACGCCGACCGTTTCGGCATTGGTTATTTCATATTTGCCGGTTGATGACAGATACTCGACCTCGTGGCTTTCGACAACCCACAGCGGGTTGACCACGATCTCGTTCGTCGATACGTACTCATAGGTAGCGCTTTCGTTATCGTTTTTATAAGCGTTGTCGAACGAAGCGTCGTCATGATATTTAAGTTTATACTTCTGCCTGTTCCTGAATGAATCGAAACCTTTGACGTTGAAATTAGCCTGGCCGTACTCTGCTTCAATTTCGATCTCTTCGGGTTCCACTATCATTTCGGAAATTCCGCCGGGAACCACTCTGAATCGCGGCGATTGTGCGACGACCGACTCGTCTTCGTTCGAAACGGTAACGGTGAAAACGTCGCCCGCGTGAGTGGTGGTTATGAAGAACGCTTCAGCGTCGCCGGATTTCAGGCGGCCGCTAGAGTTATTTTGTATATTGGCGCCGTTTAAGCCGACCTCGTAAGCCTCGCCCCTGATGTTATAGCCGGTATATGAGTACATTTCGACTTCCTGCGTCGAATAGACCACTTCCGGCGAATTGTACTGATCGCTCGTCAGGAGCTTGCCGGCCAGTTCGACCGAGTCGGAATCGCGCATGATCTGGAAATAAGGGCGCGGAGGCGGCTCGTAATAGGTCCTGTGAGGCCTGGTCGGGTCGTAACTCAGATTGGTGTCCGGAACTATTTCCATACGGCGCGTGGTTTCAATGTCGGTAGCGTTCATGTCGTAGGTGTTTCCGGTAATGCCGCGGTAATATCCAGTCCATTTGAAGTTAAGTTTATGGCCTTTCAATACGGAGTTGCCCATTGCGTCAAAGGCTGAAACGCCGACCCAGGCCTTGGAGGCTTCGTTCAGTTCATCCTTGCCCTCGGAATTGATCAGGGCCGCTTCGGACGCTTTTACGTCTAAAACCGGCACCGTAGGATAGTAGAACGAAAGTCTGGCCAGCGGACCCGGAGTTACGTCGATATAAGAATCGCCGCCGATGTTGAAGTTGCCTTCGTCGTCGTAGACGATCTGGCGCGCTATATAGTTCGACTTGTTCATAAAGTAATACCTTATTTTCGAATAGCGCTTCAGAGGGTCGACGAGCCATATATTCGCGGTGTCATTCAGGTTGACGTCGATCTCGGGAACCATTCCGAGGCCGGGTATATCGGTGAGCCATTCGGAGTTGATATATTCGGCCGACGGCAGCGGATCGCGGGCGGTCGGCTGTTCAAGGAATATTTCGACGCTTTCGCCGTTTTTCATCTGTTTGTAACCGATCGAGACCTTATTACCGAGACTACGGCTGGAATCGATAGTTTCAAAGCTCAGATAATCTTCGGTGGTTATGGACAGATCTACTTCCATACCGGGATCATAGCTGCCGTCTGATTTCTTGAAAACAAGAGGCACTTCGGCGGTCGAAGCGTCGGCATATGTTTTAACATAGTAAACCCCGCCCATCGGCGCCGTGTATCCAAGGCCCTGATAGTTGATGCGCGGCGGCATGGACGCTTCGATGAGAGGCGGCGTCCTGTCTTTACTGCGCACGTATTTCGAATAGGCGTAGCCGGATTCGTTGAGCACCCAGTCCCAGCTCTTGATACGCATCGAGTAGAAAACGTAGTCGTCGAGGTTCCATGTATAAACCGAATGTCTTACATTTTCGCCTACGTGCGGCACTACGCCGAGCATACCGAGGCGGTCGACCCACATTTCAAAGCCGGCAGCTTTTTTAGATTGACCTCTTATGCGGATACCGTCGAACTTATATGTATTCATGGCAAGTATTTCGGTAGGTATAAGCAGTTCGGCCCATCCGCCGCGCACGTCGGGGATCGCGCCCATATAGTAATGCTCCGGCGTGTCGAATGTGGTGATGCCGGGGATGACTATATTCTGAACGCCCCAGTAAGCCCTGTGATAGAAAGTGTATGCGGCGTCGCCGACGCGGTGGAATTCGAGCATGAGCTCTTCTGGAAGTACCGTTTCGTTCGTACCGAGAAAAACGTTAAGCGAAAGTATGCCTCCGGTCGAAGGAACCGCCAGCTGGTAAGCCGCGGGGTCGAAACCCAGAGGGTTCTCGACGCTTGGCGGTTCGGCGGGCTTGAGCCTTAAATAAAAGCTCCTTTCGCCTGCATATGTCGTTTTTAATTTGATCGATTCGGTGCCATCAACGTTCTGCTCCGGGTTGTGTATCTCGTAATCGGTCAGCGACGAGTGGTCCTGAACGAATATTTTGTCGGACACGTTGCCCTGCCAGTCGCCTATCTGCTTGAACGCGGTAATTTTGCCGATGTGATCGACGTAAATGCTGCAGTTGGCGGCCTCTATGGTAAGCGATTTGATCTTTATTTTTTCGTTGCTCGAAACGATTATGCCTTCAGGCACGATCCGGTACGCGGGTATCACCAGCGGGACCCATTCGCCGTTAGCGGGCGGCATACGGCCTGCGTCGATGAAATTTCTCTTGAATGCGAGCGTTCCGGTCAATTCACTTTCAAACGAATCCGTCAGTTTATAAAGCGAGTAGTCATCCAACATCTGAGCGCTGAAACGCACTTCTGAGGATAGCAGGTCAAAAGGTTCGCGGAGCATCGAGAATTCGGGCGGCCGTTTCGACTTCGGCGATAAAGCCGCGGCGCGGTACTTGGCTACCGTGAGAAGCCCTGCCTCGCCGAGCGTAGAGTACTCGACGCCTATATTTATTTCGGAAAGGCTGTCGCGTGCGTAATCGACTTTATTGACGTAAGTCCACACTATGATGGCTCCGCCGTTATACTCCACTTCTTCGCTGCCGTCGCCGGGCCATGCCAGTGTAAGTTTCTTCGAAAGCACGACGGGAACGACCGCCGCGTTTTCAGCCGGCGTAAGGCCGGTGCGCGAATAAGATAGATTGTCGTCGTCGGACGAAACAAGCAGCGAAAGTTTATCGGTGAACGCCACTTCGTTCGAAACCTGTGCCATCGTTTTAAACTGAGCGTCGTCGAATGCGGGGGACGCCATAAAGCCCGACTGGTAAACTCCGTCTTCCGTTTTAAACGTTGAAAAGTCCTGGAAGGAAGTTTTCATAACGTCTCTGTTAATTTCAAGCTGCGGGAGATAGTTTTTAACACCGGCGCCGGAATGCACGTCGATGAAGTCCACGAAAACGGCTATGGTGTCATATTCTATAACGGGAGTTATCGCGTTTTCGTAAGTTCCGCTCAGCGCGAAAGCGAGACCGGATATCTGCCTTCCTTCAAGGCCTATGTCTGAAATGTTTATATCGAGGGGCACCCATGTATTTGCATCGGGGATGGCTCCGAGTTTCGTGTAAGAAGCGCCGCCGAGGCCGTTGGCAACGAAAGCAGCGTCGAGCGGGGCCGCGCTGTTTCCGTAATAAACTCTTGTGTTCCATGACGTGCCGTCAGAGAAGGCTACGGCGAAGTTTTCGATGGCGCGCTGTTTTTCGCCCTGGCCCACCGACTGGAAATTAGCCCATATTCTGAGGATATCGCCGGCTTCTACGTTCAGCTTGATGTCGGCGTTCTTGAAATATCCCATGGTCGCATCCACGGAAGCGTTTATAACCTTGTAGGAGTACTGGCCGACCTTCTTAGTTTCGGAATCGGCGTTGAAGTCGACAAGGTTCGCCGAAAGCAGCGTCGGGAAGTTCGAAGGCTCGTCGAGCCACGCGGAACCCTTGATATCCCACTGCCCGTCCCAATATCCGAAGATCGTCGCCGAATCGTAAGTGTTGTTATGATGATTGAAAACGCCTACGGTGATATCGGGCTTCTGCGGCGGCGTGAAATCGACCGTCGCCTCGGCGTATGAAGCGAAGCCGAACTGATCGACGTAAACCTTGCTGCCGTCGGTAGCCGACATCTGGACCCTTATCTTACGGGAGCCGGGAGGCGTCGTGAAGAAAGGCTTGTCGTTGACGTTAAGGTAGTAATGTACCCATGCGTCGCTTGAAACGTTGTCGTAATCAGTTTCGAATGTAACGCCGTTCGCGTTGGGATTGATTATCTCGTTGGCGTTATTGTAGCATATTGCCTGCAGTTTGGTTTTCGACGAAATAAGTTCTTTTTTGATCCAGGTGCCGAAAGCCACTTTTATGTCCGGCGCTATGTTGTAGTCTTTATAAATGGTATAAGCGCCCGGCAGAGGGGTCGCGAAATTCGACCACGAATACATGCCGTCTTTGACCTTTTTAACATCGGCGGAGAAATAGCTGCCTGAAACGGGCGATTCGATCCATCCATCTTTAGCGTTGATAATCGATTTCGGATCTTCGAAAGAATAGACGTGATCGTTATAATCAACGCCGAATCCGATGGTGCCGATCTTTTCGACCGGCATGATGAATATGGGCAACTTGCCTTCCGTCCTGATCTCGCGGGTGCACGATGCGAGTTCTCCGTCGACCCAGTTACTGGTTTCGAACGGGTTGGGCGTAAGGTCGCCTATCGAGACTATGTAATGATCGACCGAATTCGAGTCGCGCCAGTTGACGAAAGGCTGCCAGTAAATATTGAGCGTAGTCGAACGCAGGGTCGGCGATACCGATATCTTGTTCAGGCCTATAGTGCCGACCTTGAACTGCTTTTTGGTCATATCCGAAATTTCGGAAAGCGGCGACTCACTCAACTTCGTAGAACGGTTGCCAAGCGCGTCGGATATCTGGAAATCGACGTCGTAATAGGTAAGGTCGGAATTATATGGAATGGTGTAGAACGCGAACCAGTAATAGCCGTTCGGATGCTTTTCGGGTATCCTGTTGAACGCGAACCGGCCGTCTTCGAATAAGATGGAAGTGTCGACTTCGCAGGTCGCGGCAATTTCGATCCACGGGTCGGTCGCGACGCCGCTGCGGCGTATGAAAAATTTGCCTTCGAGGAAATTGCGCGGGTCGGCGGTGATCTCGTCCGTGCAGAACGCCCACAGGGTAAGCGTATGGCCGAGAAGCGCCACGCCGTTAGTGCCGGCTTCGGTGAAATCTTTTTCGACCAGCGGCGAAGTATCGCCGTCGAGCCTTACGCCTTCGCGGTCGTAGTACACGTGGAGATCGGCCACGACGGGCGGCGTCAGGTCGATGCAGAAGCGCTTCGACGGGGAACCGATCATCTGGAGCTCGCCGTGTTCGTCCTTCGCCCAGACCCTGTAATAGTAGATCGGGCCGATGACGCCGTTGACGTTATGCGCCTCGTCTAAAGCCTTCGTAAAGGCGGTTTCGACAGTGTGAGCCGCCAGAAAGTAATCGGTGAAAATGTCCGTAAAGGAAAGCGGCATTTTATACTTGATAGTGCTCCAGTTGATATCGTAAAAATTTTCTTCTATGGGCGACTCGTCTATCGAATAAACGTAGCGCACTTCGTCCGTTCTGAGGGAAGGCGGCAGCTGCGAATATTTGAGCATATAGTCGGCGTAATACATCGAATGGTGGAACCCTTCGGATTCGCTCGGATTATCGGGATCGAGGTTAAGGTCTTCGTCTACGGATAATAAAGGCTTTAAAGTGGCGATCGATTCGACGTCTTTATAAGGCTCGGGGCAGACGAAAACGGGGGCGTTTTTATTGATGCGGTTAACGTTGTCGGGCACGTAGGGCGTCTGGTTGATATGCATTTTGATATAGCCGTAATCGCCATAGGATGACGTGGAAAAACGAGGTTCGAGCGCGTTGAGCACTTCGTTGGTAATTATGCCGAGCGCGACCTTGTGATCGCCGCCCTGCATGGGCTTGCTCGCGACTATTTTGTCCATCGCGGATTTATCGGCGTAGAATATGCCCTTGTGTCCGGAGAATATGGCGGGCGAGCCGGAAAGGTTGCTGCCGTATACGTCTTTGAAACCGGCGCCGTCCTTGACCTGGTTATATACAACTATCGAAGTGCCGCGGCCGTTGTTCATAAAATCGTTCGCGTTGGGCTGGGGCATCGGGAATGCGTGCCACAGGTCGTATCCGAGCGAGCCCTTGAAAGCCTCGCTCCTGGAATATCCGTCGAGCCTGTAGCATATGCCGTTGAGGCCGTTGGTGAAGGTCTTCTTCTGGTGAAGAACGTATATGACCAGATGGTTCCATCCGAAAAGCATGGACGGCTTGCCGACGCTCAGCGGAACCTCGATATAATGACGGTGCTGCGACTCGTCCTGGTTGTACAGGTTATACTGGTCCGGTATCGCTTCGCCGTTGAGGAATATCTGGCTCGCCATGTCGGCCGCGTAAGTCAGTTTGAAGCTATCGCCGGCGCTGGAATATAACCATGTTTCATATTTAGTGAGTGTATTTTCGTTGCCGGCCGATTCGCCGCGGTCGAGATATTGAGTGACCTCGGACTCGCTCCACGCGCTTTTGATCGTGTTGAGATCGCCATTGACCGCCGTGGGCGTGGCGACCGAAACGGAAACGGGGTTGGTGCCTGTGAATTCGGCGAGTATCTTCATGAAATCATAGGTGCTCTGGGGGATATAATCCGGGTTTTTAAAGAGTTTCATGCGCATCGCGGTATTATAGGTGTTCGGAAAATTCGTGACGCGCCATGCGTACTGAACTCCGGCGCCCGTTTTAAGTTTATACGAGTCGGGGGCCGTAAGCGGCGTCGTAAGGGCGGAGTGAGGCGATTCGAAAAATGCCATGCCGTTATAAAATATAGAGCGCGCATCGTCAGATTCCGCGTCGGTGCTGGTGTATTGAAGCGTAGCGGGCGGCTTGTTCTTTGGGGGCATAAGAAATGTGTAATTACGCTTCGAGTCCTGTATGCCGTAGGCGAAAAATACCGATTCGGTCTCGGTCGGAGCCGACGGATCGTAAGGCCTTAGCTTGACTTTATTTTCGACTTCGCCGACCATGATAGTGCCGCTTGCGGGATAGTCGGTATAGATGGACATATCCGCGGGATTATTAACGTCGTAAAAGTAAACCCTGGTTTTGGCGTAAATTTTATTGGCGGCGCCGTATTTATCGACATAGTTGTAATGCGGTGCCAGGTTGAACAGGTATCGTTTGTTAGACGGAAAGTTCAGATCGGTGTTGACGAAGGACGACGACGAATACAATTTGGCGCACGAGTCGATACGGTTGCTCGTATCGCCGTCCAGGCGTGTCATGGTCGCCGGCGCAGCGCCGTTCAATAAACTGAGTTTTCTGATCGGCTGGGTTCCGGCTGAATCTTTATAAAGAGTTATTTCGCAAGTGCCCAACGTATCGTAGCCGTTTGCGCCGAATGCGTCGACCAGTATACCGTTCGGATAGCCCGCGTACCATTTGAGGTTGGGTGAGGCCGCCGTTACGAAAGGCTTACGCATGATCTCGAAGGACCAGTAATCGGTGAACCTGGTTTCCACGTTCATATCGTTGGTGGCATAAACCGACCACACGTACTGGCCGTCGGCGAGCGCCGCGGTCGCCTGATATTCGAGCGGAAGGTCTCCCGAATCAGACCACGGGGTGATATAATTGATAACCCTGTTGGTGACAAGAGTACCCGCGGCGCTGGGCCAGGCAGGGTTCGCGACCGGCGTAGGAATGCGGTAAACTACGACGCGGTACTGGCGGCGGACCTCCTGGGGCATCGCGTGGGTCCATTCGAATTTAGGCTTGATCGGGCAGTACGACTTATCGACCGGCTTGAGCAGCTGGCCTGAGTAAAGCGTAACTATATTGACTGAATAGTCTTCGTACTTACCCCACAATCCCGTGACATCCTGGTTCCTTACCGACCAGTAGTATGTTGTGCCGTATTTATTGATCGCCGGGACGGCCGCTTCGGGAACGATGTCGGCCACGGGCGTGTATACGTTGGTGAATACCTTCGGAGGCGCGCCGGAGATCAGAACTTCGTAAGCCGGCGAAGGCTGGTATATAGCGGGCGCACCGGGAACCATTAAGTTGGCGCGGCTTATCAGGAACTCGTAATTGAGGGTTTCGAACGCGAGCAGCGTATCTACGTAAAAATTCCACTGCTGCAGGTATTTCGCCGTATTGCCGGCGACATCTTTGACCCAGACGGTCCAGTAATAAGGACCGTCGTCGGCGAGCACGAGCGGAAGCGTGTATGAGATCCTGGGGCTGAAGGATGTCGGGTTTTTATCGATGGTATAACCCGAATCGAATTTGGTGGTTCCGCGAGGTATTTCTATAACGATTCTGTATTTATCGACGCCGGAGCCGGGATTCGGATCGTCTGATTTGCTCCATATGAATGTCGGCGAACCGGTGTTAACGTCTATGGCGTTGGCATTGGGTTTTACATAGGGCACCGCCAGAAGGTCCTTGACGCCGTAAAGTTCTCCGACCACGGGAACCGTGGTATCCACTTTGAGTTTCCATGTGCTGCCGTAGACGGTTTCATTAAAAGCTTCGTCTATGGCCGTTATGTTCCATGTATAATCTCCGTCGGGCAACGCGATGTCGTTGGTGAAGAAAAGCGCTGAAATGTTATCTTTCTGGTATTGAATGGAAGGCCCTTTATAAACGGTAAGCCTGTATTTGATGGAGCCCGAAGCCGAATAATTATCGGAAGCGGCGGTCCACTGGAATTTGACCAGATTGACATTGGATATATAAACGTCGCTATACGCAGGATAATCCGTGGTATTGACGTTCGGAGGCGCCGGCGCGGTTTTGACGCCCGCTGTCGGCGCCGTGAGATCGACCGTGAAGGTCCATTTAGTGGCACCGTCGTAGAGCGAGTAATTCGTAGCGCGATCGTAGGCCCGCACGTTCCATTCATAAACACCTTCGGCAAGACCGCCTTTGGTCGCCGTGCCGGCGCCGAAGGATGTCGTCGAAAAATCAGTGCCCGAAAGCGGCGCCCTGGTGACTATGGAGTTCTGTGAAAAATCGACGGGGCCGCTGAGCCTGAGCAGATCGATGCGGTTGACGCCGGATGCGCCGGAGCCCACGTCGTTCGAATTACCCCATTCGAAAGCGACGGTGGTGTTTTTGGTTTTAAAATTATTTACAGGTTTGATCTTGCCGCCAGCGACGGGTACCGTCCAGTCGACTTTGAACTGCCAGTTCGCCTGGGTCGGATTATACATTTCGAAATTTCCGGCGCGGTCGATTACCTTTACGTTCCAGGTGTGAAGGCCCTGCGCCAGACCGGTTATAGTCCTTGTAAGCAGCGGGCCGCTGTATCTGAGGGCGCCGTCTATGTATAATTCATATTTGCTGACGCCGGAAGGACTGCCGGCGGGAAGGTCGGTGGCCGCGGTCCACGAAAATGTGACGGACGAAGATTTCGTACAGAACATATCTATCTGGCCGTCAAGTCTGAAATCGCAGTAAGGGGCGACTTTCGTGCCCGGAAGCGGCTTGGTCTTATCGTATATGAAATCGTAATCGGTAGTGTACCATTTGTAGTTGAGCGCGCGGTCGAAAACCTTCACGTTCCACTTGTAGCGGCCTTCAGGATAGCTGAACGGGGCCGAAGTTATGTTCTGAACCTTGATCAGCGAGGAGCCGCAGTCGACATACGACGAATAACCTGACGAATAAGGCGCAATGTATAATTCGTATTTTCTGATCTGATCGTTATCGGTCGAGCCGTTCCAGAAGAACAGGATGCTCGGGTTGCTCGTGGCGAAACCGGCCGCCGGGATGACCTTGCTGCTGGCTGTAGGCGGATTTCTGTCGATGACGACCTTGTAATTAGAGCCATAAATAGCTGAATTGCCGGCTTTATCGTAAGCGGTGATATTCCAGTCATAAATGCCGTTCGGAAGGTTGTTGAACAAGCCGTCCGTGACGTTGCCTAAATTATATGTGGTCGCGGCGGTGCTCCGGTTGATGGTGCCGAGACCCGGACAGGTAACCATTATGTTATAGTAAGACATTCCGCCCGTATCGGTAGCGGCGGTCCAGGTCATTATAAGTTTATCGGCTGCAGTCACGAGGCCCTGAGCTTCGGGGGTATCGTTATTAAGACCGGCCACTGGAGCGTTGGGATTTATGGCCACGTTCGTTCCGTTGGGAACCGTCGACCCGGCGACCGCGCCGTAATTGGTTTTTCGTTTTGTACCCGGAACGGGAGGAGTGTTATCCACGTAAAACTTCCACAGGCCGCTGTCGCCGGATTCCCAGTCGTTGGCCGTGCCGTTGACCGAAACGCCGAAGCAGTTATCGCGCGAGTAAACATACCAGTTGTGCCAGCCTTCGGACATCGAAGTATAGGACTGCTGGCTCGCCGTAGGATAGGCAGCGGCGACGCCGCTGATATTAAGCCTGTACTGTTTCATGCCTGACATACTGTCCGTAGAATCGGTCCAGTTAAGCGTGAGGGGAGAGACGGCGGAGCATTTTACGTAAGCGTTGTTCGCCGGCGACTGTTTAGTCGGCACGCTCGGTTTCTGAAAATCGACGCCGAAATACGCCCAGCTCGACCAAGCCGTCCAGGCGTGGCCGTAAGCGTTACCGTACGAGTCGTAACCGTCCCATTTATAAAATCTGATTCGCCAGTATGAACTACCTGTAGGACTCTGGTTGTTGAGTGTACAGGTATGATTAACGTTAGAGCCGCTCGAAACGGTACCGAAGCTGAAATAATAATTGCTGCGGGCCCAGTAACCGTTATTATAAATTTCAATATAAGCGGCGTTACAGTAAGCCAGACCGGAAGTGTTGGCGGTAAATATACAGTTATTGTTCACCGTCACCCATTTATTGCCGGAAGGCGTCGAAGGCCCCCAGGCCAGTGCCGCCTGAAGCGGCACGAGCGTTATAAGTAAGGAGAGGAGAAAAATAAATATGATGCTGTTTTTGTTTATGTTAGTTACATTAATTTTATAACTTCCGTCAGCCGGTTTTATCGGTGTCTGGTTTTTTATCGGATCTTTTGTTTTCATATTACTCCCCTCCTTTCTCACTTAGTCCACTTGAATGTCGGTTTGCGGTTGGTCGTCGTGAACCCGTTCGGCGGCGCCTCGAGATTGCCGCCTCCCGGCGGAAGATGCCTTATTCGCATTTTTCTATCGACATATTGCGATTCGTTGCCGGCATTGTCCATTACATGCACCGACCAGTAAAGACTTCCGAGCGAAAGCGAGTTAAGTTCGGCGTCGATGTCCGGCGGTATCGCCGTATAAAAACTTAGCGTTACGGCGGTGGTGCTGATGGTGTAATCGGACTTCCAGATATCGACATTGGCAAATTCCTTGAGTTTATCGCGCGTCGTGGCTATAACGAAATTGTAACGGTAAATTCCGGAAGGCCCTTCAGTCGAATACAGCTGACTGGTATTACCGAGTTTAAAGCCGTTGAAACCGACGTTGATGTCGTCGACGGCCTTGCTGAATTTGAAATTGACGAGGTTGACCGACACGGTGGTCACGTAGCCGTATGCGGGGCTCAAAAGCTCGCCGGGGCCGATACCCGCCGCTACGTCGCCGTTGGTGGCCGGCGCGACGCTTCGGATGGATTCGGATTCGTTCGGAGCCACCGTCGGCGGGATAGTATCGAGCCTGAAGGTCGCGAAATTATTGTCGTTGCCGGCGGAAGCGTTATAGAATGAAGTATTGACCTTTGTGTTGTCTATGACTATGACTTCCCAGAAATATTTGCCGTCTTTAAGTTCGACCGGCCATGTGCCGCTGCCCCATGGCGGATTGAAGGTATATTCGGTACCGAAGGCGAGCGAGAAAAGGTCGTTATTGGTGGCCGCGGTAAGCGCCTGATCGCCTATTACGACCTTAGGGCTTCTCGCGTCTTTTAAGAGCACTATGTATTTATAAAGCCCGGATTCATCGTCCTTGGCCGCCTTAAACTTGAACGAAGGTTTTTTGTTGGGCGTATATATGAAATCGCCGGTGTTCTCGTCGATGCTGCGGGTTCCATTCTGGTCGATCCACTGGTTGCCCTTCGGATATACAATGCCGCCGACGACGGGCGCGATTTTATCGACCCTGAACGATTCGCCGAGATTGTAAACGGTGGCCTGATTGACGCGGCCGCTCTTATACCATTTATAATTGCCGGCTATATCGACCAGCCTGACGTCCCAGTAATAACGGCCGTTGGCCAGATACGCGATGCCCGGGGGCCACGCGCCCGAAACGATCGTGCCGCCACCGTAGGCCAGAGTGATGTTTCCGCCGAACGCGGTATTGCCGGGCGCCGTGCTGCACGGAATTCTGGTGACGACTATCGGAGTGCCGCCCGCGGAGCCCCAGAGACTGAGTTCATAAAAACTTTTGCCCGAGCCCGGCATTGGGTCGTCGCCGGCCTTCCACACGAAACTCGGATTGAAGACCTTTATCCAGATATCGCCGATATAACTTACCAGCGAATTCGTCGTAGGTTCGGATGTATCGACCCTGAACCTGTAGGTGGATGCGGTTGTCGGGATCGCGGTATTGCCGTACACGGACGTGGTGGTGTAGTTGCCTTTCACGGCGTTATAATACCAGCGCCAGTTGTTGGCGTTGTCTTTGACCCAGACGTCCCAGTAATATCCGCCATTTTTGAGATCGGCGGGGATGGTCCAGGTGGTGGCGGTGCCTATGTAATAATCTTTATAAGGCTGTCCCAAAAAAGGTGCTTCTGCGGCCGCATAGGTCATCGGGAAGGACGGATCCCACCATAACCTTATCATATATTCTTTAACATTTGAATAACTGGCGTCGTCGTTAGTGCCCGCCTGGTTGTCGTTGGACGGGGTAAACACGAAAGTAGGACGCTTCGGGTTTACATGCGCCGGGCTGACCACCCAGGAGTTATTCATGGGCTGCGTGCCGGCTCCGTTTATGGGCGGGGTCACGTCGACCTTGAAGTCGTATTTCTGCGTCGCGTAGGTTGAAGGAGCTATCGTCGACGAGCGCTGGGCGGCTATGGTGGCGTTGTCCCACGCCTGTATCTCGAAGCCGTAAAACCCGTCGGTCAGCGTGGTGACGGTTATGTTGGGTATGGTGTATAAAGCGCTCGTCGTCGTTATGGGCGCGCCGGACGAATATGTGCCGAGCAGCGCGTAGGCTGCGCCTGTTTTTCTGTATGTTCTGACGTTATAGTTATAAACGCCATAGGTATCACGCATTTCGCCGCTGTATGTCGGATTGGTCGATACGACCCAGTCGTAGGAGCCGTTGCCGCTCTTGGGAAGAGGAGGATTATAACCGGTGACTATCGGCGCGTCGAGATCGACCAGGAAGCTTCTCTTGGTAGTATAGGTAGTATTCTGCGTGGTGTAAAAAGTCTGGTTGTTGTTGGCTATGCCGTCGACGGTCTGCACCGCGCCGTTTTTGGCCTTGTCGGTAACGCTCACTTCAAAGTAATAACGTCCGGTCGTTAGCGCGGGAGTAGTGTAACTAGTGGCTGTAGAGGCGAGAGTGGCGTTAGCTACGAGCGAACCGGAGCTGTTCCACACTTTGACGAAATAGTTAGCCAGGCCGGACTGCGGGGCGGGATCGGATGCCGCGGTCCAGGTTATGACCGGCGTCGCCGTTTTAACGATAGGATAAGCGGTGGCGACGGGATTCGCCGTCACGCTCGTACCGCCGACCGTTTGAATGGAACCGATCGACGGGCGCGTTATATCTACCTGGAAATAACGTTGATCTGATCTGTAATTCCATGCCTGGTCATATACATGATATGTGGCGCGCCAGAGGCCGTTCGCGGCGGCACCAATGGCCTTGCAGTTATAATTATTGCTTATGGACGTATTCGCCGGGAACGTGCCGTGGTAATACCAGCCCCAGCCCGCAATATAAGAGCCGCCCGGCCTGAATAATTGTATGAGGTCGTACATTACGCCCGAAATGCTGTCGCTGTAATTACCCCTTATATTGACGCTGCCGGCGGTATATTCGTTATACCAGTAAGGAGCGCCCTGCGGGTTGACGATAGTTATCGACGGCGCCGAATAGTCGATTCGGAACCTGCCGTCGCCGCTGTAAACCGCCGATTTGTTCGAGCAGTTATCTTCGGCGTAGACCCACCAGCTGTAATTTCCGGTAGGCGTTTCGGGCATTCCGAAAACGGTGCGCGATGTGACGTTGCCGAGCCAGGCGCCGTAAGTGCCGCTGTAACCCGGATACGCAGTGCCGTCGGGCCTGTTGATCTTGAGGTAATAGCCCTTCAAGCCGGTGCCGGTATCTGAAGACGCACCCCAGCTGAAAGTAACGGTAGAAGACGTACGCCATGCATTGCTGACAGGAGACGAAAGCGAAGAAGCCGTAGGCGGCGCGTTATCGATGGTCAGGCTGCGCCAGGGCGAATACGCGGTAGGGGTCGGAGAGCATCCGTTGGCCACGTTGCCCCAGTTTGTTTTGTCTTTGGCCACGACACGCCAGTAGTAGGTGCCGCTGGAAGTAAATGTATAACTTTTTGTGTTATTGCCGCTGTTGACCGAAATGGTCGTCACCAGAGTGCCGCTGGTGCTGTTTTTTCGTATCTCAAGGTATGAGACCGAGGAATTGGTATCGACCCCGCTCATACTGTCGGTAATCGAAAACAGGAAGCTGACCGTCGAGTTGTTGCAGGCGGAATAGCCGTTCGCGGGACTGGTTTGAGTTACTACCGGCGCATAACGATCGACGCCAAAATAAGACCAGGGCGTCCAGCTGGTATATGAATAGCCGTAGGCGCCGCGCAGCACCCAATGATAGACGGGCGTCCAGTACCACGGCTCATAGCTCCAGTACCAGATCAGGCAGCTGCCCCACGACCACCAGGCGCAGCGCTGCACCCAGTGATAAACCAGCTGCCAGTACCAGAACTCGTAACTCCAGTAAGTGTAATAGTACTGGTAATAACCCTGCACGCGCCACCAGGAATTGCCGAGCGGGCTTTCAGTGAGGCTGCGGCCGTAAGTTTTGGTGCCCCAGCCCGGCTGGTACAGCCATGAATTGTTGTTGACATATCCCCACGAGTAATTGTAGATGGTTATGATCGAATAGTACCAGTAGGTGCCGGACCAGTAAGTGCCGGAACTATAATTATTGTTCCATGTAAAATTGTACCACGACGAAGTGACCCATTTGTTCGGCGGATAGTTAGGATTTAGCGTCTTTAAGCGGTACGCTTCGGCGGGAGCGGCGGCAAGAGAAATAAAAATAAACGCGAGCAGGAAGGAAAGCAAAATAAGCCTTAAGCGTGAAACGCCCAAGGCCGTATGTGATCGACCGGTTAAAATCGCGTTTTCGGGCCGATCAGGCAATGAAAACATCAAGCCGTGCTCACCCGGCCGCCGGGCAGATTCGTTCGAATATCGTCCTTCTCGCTTCATAACCCTTCCCTCCGTTCGTCTTTCAATTTATTTTAAATTAATTTTTACTTTATACTTTTTAAACAGCTCGTCGAACATTTTAGCCGCGCCGCGCGACTTTTTGTCGGCAAGCGCCTGGCGGTAAAGAAGTTTTTCGATCTCCTTCATTTCCGCTTTTCTTTCGGCGGATCTGGTTTTGATATAAAAAACAACGCATTTGCCCGCGCCGCCGTCGGCGGAACCGATATCGAATATTTTTGAATAGGTTCCGGGCGTCAGTGCGAATAAATACTTTTGAATTTCAGGCATGAGCTGGCCTGCATAAAACCGTTCGTTTTCGACGGTTTCGCATTCGACGCCGCGGCTTTTTAATTCGGCCTGAAATTTTGCCGTGTCGGCGCCGGTTTTAATAATTTCTTCGAAGGAATTTTTGACGGATCTGGAAAATATATAATAATTAACTTCGACGTTTTCTTTTACCATAAAGCGCTGCGGATTATCGTTATAATATTTTTCGCATTCCTGCGGCGTTATGGTAACGCCGTCGAGGAAATTATTCAGGGCTCCTTCGGCTACCGTGTAAACGCAGTATTCATTATAGGGCTTGAAATCGAATTTGGCGCCGGTTTTAACGAGATGTTTCACGTACGCGTTTTCGAAAATAACCTCGTAAAGCATAAATTTAATGAACTCGGCGTCGCTGAAAAGTTTATATGAAACTCCGCCGTTGAGGTATTGCGAAAGTTTGTTTTTAACCTCGGCGAGAGTGACCTTGTCGTCTTTAATAGTGCACATGACAAGCGAAGTTTCACCGGTATAAAGAACTATGTTGTCGACATTTTTTAAAAGCAGAACATTTTCGGTTTCGAGTTTCAGGCCCATTTCACCGGCCACGCTGTTCAGCGCCAGTTCGCGAAAATCAGGAGCGTAGCTTTTGTCTTCGGGATGGGCGCGGTAGTATTCGGCGCTGACGGAGCCGAGAAGTTCGTTGACCGCGCTGGTGAAAAGATGAGAGCGGTTATATTCGTCTTCGCTCTGAAGAGTTACGGAACCAGTCTGCCCCCCGAGCGCCATGCCTTCTTCAAAAAGCAGGTTGGTTTTTATGATATTGAGCAGATGCCCGTATTTTTCTTTAACCGGCATGAGCGCCACCGCTTCGGTATTGTTCTGCATCATCGGCATGGAAAGTATCATTTTATCGAGATCGGCGTATTTTATTTCGTTGATTTTGCCGGCGGCCTCGTAAGAAGCGGCGGCGTCTCCGGGAGCGTATTTAAAGCCGGACCCGGCCGCGCCGGTATCGATGGCGAGCATTTCGTCCTGTGAAAGGCCTTTCAATGTTTTAGGCGAAAGCGTCGGATGTATCATTTCGAAGATCGAAAATTCATAATCGATGGGCTCGCTTAAGATAGGATCGGACGCCGGCGCGACAAGTCTTTCAAGAGCGCAGTTGTTGCAGGGTTTAACTTCCGCCGCGGAAAAATTCAACGGGAAAATAATTATCGCGATTATCGTTAAAACTAAAATTCGAATGTTCATCGTATGAAAAATCCTTTCAAAATTTTTATTTTTTATTTACACGCCTTATCACTTTATAAGAACTGAATTGCCGCCGGCCGTGGTGCTGGATTTGTCGATCTTCACATAGTTGTAGTCGCGTCCGGAATCCTCACGCTCGCGGTCCTTGGGATCGTATTCGGGATTCATTTTCCAGCCGCCGGGCCTTTCGGTGCCGTCGGCGCCCTGCGAAGCGACGAATATCGAGTTTTCAATTATGGAGTCGCGTTCGTACTTCTGCCTTATATCGTCGCCGGAAGCGATACCGTCTTCGCCGTATGAAAATACGTAGGTGCCGTCAACCCTGTACTGGCGGCCCCAGGGATCGAGAGGTATCTTCTGCATATATTTTCCGGTCAGCTGCGTGAGGTCTTTCAACTTGTAGAATTTTTTACGCTCGAGAGTGTTGAAGCTTTTTATGACGTTGCAGATACTTTTGACATCGCCGGCCGCTTTCTTGCGGCGGGCGTCCTCGGAAGAACGGGCGTATTGAGAAATACCCACGCCGACAAGGATGCCGATAATGGATATGACTATCAGAAGTTCGATGAGAGTAAACCCTTTATTTTCATTTTTTTTGAACATGATCTCTACCTCGCGATTCTTGTTTTCGCCCATATTTGAGGCGTTTATTGTTTTATTAAAATTTTGAACCTTTTTGATACTTATTTAATATATATACTACCCCTGTTTAAATTATAGCATATCAAACCGGTCCGGTCAAAAAAAATATTAAATTATTTATAAAACAAATTTTCCCCGGATTAATTTTTCAACAGCAATTCGCCGCTGTAAATTTCAGGATGGTCGTTATATTTTGAAAAAGAGATGCCGCCGTTAATGATAACATAAACTATGCCATCCGGATAATTAACGGGGCTTGTGAAACTGCTTTTATCGTCAAGACCCTGAAAATCGAATATGACGATATCAGCGAAATGCGCAGGCGCAATGCGCCCTCTGGCGGTAAGACCGAATTTTTTGGCGGGCAGCGAAGTAATTTTAGATATCGCCGCCGAAAGTGAAAAGTTCTTTTTTTTCTTGACGTAATCTGTCAAATATTTTACAAAAGTCCCAAAAGCGCGGGGATGAGGTTTGCCTTTGGCGAGCGTTCCTTCCGTCGAGCGCGCCGTCGCGTCGGAACCTATCATAACGTAAGGTTTATCGATAATTCTATCCAGATTGCGTTCGCACATGTTAAAAAAAATCGCGCTTGTTTTTAATTTTTCTTTTTTTAGAAAATAAAAGAGGCAATCTATGATGTCAAATTTTTGACAATCCGGTCTCGAGGTTTTAATAATATTATATACCTGCCTGAAATTCATGCCCTCGAATTTAAGGAACTCTTTCACATGCGCCTTCGATACCATAACGCTTTCCCAGTAATCCGAATTCATCGGATGGACGTTGTCGATCTCCTTTTTAATATTCATAGAGATAAGGGGGTCGCCAAGCCTGCGCAGGCTGAGTTCGTCGCCGGAACCGAAGACCCATTTTGGAAGGATCATGTCGAGGCTGGTCTGGCTGGCAAGATAGGGATAGCGGTCCGCCGTTATGTCGGCGCCTTCCTTCCGCGCTTCTTCGATTAGTTCGAAAACTCCGTCAAGTTTATACCAGTTGTGACGTTCGGCAGTCTTGAGATGAGATATCTGAAGGGGAATCCTGGCTTTCCGGGCCGCGCTCACAGCCTCGTTGACCGCCTCTAAAACGGCGTTGCCCTCGGATCGCATGTGGGTGGCGTAAAGGCCGCCGTATTGAGAAGCGATCTTCAGCAGCTCGACTATTTCGTCGGGATTGAAATAACAGCACGGCGGATAGATCAGGCCGCTGGAAACGCCGCTGGCGCCATCCCGCATGGCCTGGGCCGTAAGTTCCTTCATTTTTTCCAGCTCGGACGAACTCAAAGGTTTCGCCGAATAACCGCAGGCGCTCGCCCGTATCGCCGAAAGGCCGGCGAGCGGAACTAAATTGGTTTTCAGCTTTCCGCACTTCCTAACGGCTTCACAGAACTGGGCAAGGCTTCGCCAGTTCACTTCGACGCCGTATTCGGCGGCCTCTGCCCCGACCTTTTCCAGGAATTCGCCGGCGAGCGGATAGACCGAATAGCCGCAGTTTCCGATAACCTCGGTCGTTACACCCTGCCTTATTTTAGAGTCGAAGCCGTTTTCGATGAAGGCGTTGAGATCTGAATGCGAATGCGCGTCGATAAATCCGGGCGCCGCGTAAAGTCCGGCACAGTCGATAGTTTTGACGGCTTTAAAATCTTTGAGGTTGCCCACCTTTACGATGGCGTTTTCAAGTATTCCAATGTCCGAATAATAAGGAACTTCTGACGTTCCGTCGATTATATTGCAGTTTTTTAAGATCAGGTCCAGCAAAAATATGGCTCCCGTCGCATTTTTATTTATCGCGGCCCATAACCGCATTGTAACTAAAGGGATTTTAACACATAAACGCCAATTAATAAAGAAAAAAAATCAAAAAAAAAACTGCATTCAATTGAATGCAGCCAATGTTTGGGGGTTTGAGAAGTTGCTGTGACTTAAAATATTAAAAAATTTTAATGCTATGTATAAAAAATACGACTGTTGCTTCTTGAGTTCTGCGTTTATGCCGTCCCTTCTTTCGAAGATGTCCGGCGCCCCGCGTTGCCGTTTATTTCAACGCGTAAGTTTATAAAAACTCCCGTTTATAATTCTTTTCTATCCGATCTCCTTGATCTCGCGGATCAAAGTTCCCAGTTTATTAAGGGTTTCCTCGCAATCCTGGGGAAATCTGGCATATTGCGAATTGGTTTTTATCTGCTGAATGTAATACGATGCGAGCGGCTGGGAAAAATACCTGGATTTATTGACTTCTTTGATAAGTTTAAGCATTTTGACGTGTTTTTCGCCGAACGATTCGTAGTTTAAAGAATCGGCGCAGTTTTCCTCGAGGCTGTATTTGTCGAGATAATGCCTGACTATCTTGACGCTCATGCCTGTGCGCCCGGCTAAATCTTTTATGCTGTAATTGTCGTTTGGCTTGGTTTCGTTAATCACAACAAATATATCGGACGATAATCATTTTGTATTAGCCTCGCCCTGTATAATTTTCAAAAATATTTTATCCGCGCTTTCATTTATTCCGGTTTCAGATGTATTACCGGCGATGAACGAGTACTGCGTCTTCATGCCGGCGGCCGCGGCCGGAGTACGGGGCATATAATAGTAAGCCAGAAAAAGGATCTTGTGTGCCTCAAGGTTGACGTTGACGCAGACTTTGAAGTTGCGCGCGTAAGGAGAGCTTTCGTAATAGAGTTTATCGAAAGCTGCAAATTTTCGTTCGCATTCCGCGTACTCCCGCCTTGCCAGATATATACCGGCGGCGCCTATGGCGCTTTCTATAAGCCTGTCCGCCTCGAATTCAAACTGGTAGAGCGCCTCGTCGTTTCTTCCGGCGCGCAGGAGACTGTATCCGAAACCGCACCGCAGGCCTGTAGCAGCGGATTGTTCAGCGATGAAATCCTCGTCGCCCGAACCGAGCACAGCGGCAAATTTAGCGGCCGCGGCTTCATGGTCGCCGGCGTAAAGTGACGACCATGCCTCACCGACGGCGCTTTCCGAAGCCGCCCGGCCGCCCGCCTGAAAAAGGCGTGAGGGATTGGAGTCCGTGTCAATTTTATTGCAGCTTATCGCGAACAGGCTAAAAAAAAGAAGCGTTAAAAAAAAATTGTTGCGCATTTTTTTATCTCCGGTTTTAAAATGATCGTTCTAACGCCTTACGGCGAATTTTCCGGAACTTTTCACGCCGCCGCCGTTGAGCGAGTAAAAATATACGCCGGACGGATAATTCGAGACGGGTATATCTCCGCCACTATATTCATTGAACGCCTCGATAAGATCCATGTTCGAATCGTAAATTTTCAGTTTAAGCGGCTGCGCCTGATTTAAATTTACGCCGGGCGCCGCAATTTTAAATACGGTCCTGGCGGGATTCGGCACGGCATATGTTTTCACGGCGTTTTCCGCGGCGCTTGCTGCCGCGGCGGGGCTGGCTTCATAGGCGTAATAACGGCCGAAACCGGAAAGCTCGAAATATCCGCCCCTCGCGCCCGCCTGGTTCAATCCGGCGGCCGAGCGAAGAACGTAGTTTTTATCTCTGAAATCGGTTTTCATGAGCATTCTGAACGCTGACGGACCGCCTGGAGCGCAATAATCGTTAAATTCTTCGGGCATCAGTTTCACACTTATGACGCCGCCGTCGCGGCTGATGCTGATGCAGGCGTCGCGGCCGCTCAGCTTCTCGGGCGCCGCCGGAAGCGAAAGTTCGATGGTTCCGTTCTCGAAGTTGAAATAATTCACGCCAGGCGCAAGGCGGAACCTGTGTATGCGCGTCTCGCCCTCGCTTTTTACCGCGTTACCCGCCATATCGACGCACTCGAGCGCGTAGGTGATAACGCCGGACGAAACGGACCTGTAATTGTAATAATACACGAAGGCCGACTCACCGTAGCGGCTGTACATGCCGACGCTGACCGTGCCGGCGCCGTTTTCGGCTATAACCAGCTGCGCCTGGAAAAGCCGGCGGTCCGATTCGGCCATTATGGTGACTACGCCGTCGAGGACCGGGGCCGTATACACGCCATGGCTTATCGCCGGAGCGCTCCTGACGACCGCGACCTCGCCGGTAAGCTCGGAAGTACGCTCGCCGTTTTTGGAAACGACCCTTATTTTAATATCGGAGGCGATGTCGTCGCTGGCGAAAAATCTGTAAGTGCGAAAATTCCATAGCGAAGACGACGAGGCGTATTCCGCGACCTGCTTTTCGATCCTGTACCCTCCGGCGTCGGTATAGGAATAATAAACTTCCTCGGTGTCCTGCTTATCTTCGAAAACGCGCGGCGAGAGATAAACATTCACGCTCACTTCGCCTTTATTGATAACAGCCGGAACGATCTTGAGATGTTTATCCGCGGCGTTGCTTATTTCGAAAGGGCCGAATATTCGTTCTTCGTAATATTCCCCGTCCTTCAGCTTGAACCGGGCAAAGTAGTTTTTCGAGTCGAGAAGTTTAAATCCTGCCGCTCCGACCGTTTTCTGAAAACTGCCGCCGGTCAGCGGCTCGTTTTCAACAAGAGCTATTTCAGAGTAATATTTGTACGCGCCGGCCGCGCTTCCCCCGTCGCCTGAGCCGGCGTATAAATAGGCTGAGAGAGTCGAAAGGCCCGCATTAAAATTTGAAAACGATGCTTTAAGGACAAAAGAATTATTTATGAACGATATTTCGTAAGAGTTGATATGAGCGAATGGCGTGTTAAAAACGACGCCGGCGAACTCTTCATTCGCCGTCCTGCAGTTCATGCGGAAGGAATTGGGCGAGCCGTTGTGGAATTTCTGCAGCCTGGACGAGTAACGGGAAAATTCCGTATCGTAGTATGAGAGCTCGGTCCCGCCGGACGGCGCCTGCGCCATGCTCAGCCTGTAATAAGAGTTCCTCGAGTCGTTGGCGTATTGATACGCGCTTCTGTCGGGCATTTTTTCGTCTATGTGATAAACCACGATACCGTTCTCCCTTTTAAGCAGGGGCGGGATGTCCTCGTCGAACGTGTCGCGGACCTTGTAGCGGTTCTCGAAGAGAAGGTATTCGGTGCCGCCGGAGCCGGCGGCCTCAATTTTAACGGCGTCGGCGGTTTTAAACCCGTTGAGATTTTCTATATTTTGCGCGCTGGAAGCGCTTTTGAGGTATAATTCTTCGCGCGCCGCGCCGATTATGACAGGTTTTATCCAGCCGAGCGATATCCGTTCGTAGGCCGACGGCAGGGCCGGGAGCGAGCCGGGCGATCTGGGAAAGATGCCGTTCCATGCGCCGCGGTCCATAAGCGACCAGGTGCCGAGCACCGAAGCGCCGCTGTACGTGTCGTAGACATCGAAAAGCCCGAGATCGTGACCGGTTTCGTGGCACAATACGCCGAGCGGGGAATTGTGAGCCAGAAGGATATAACTGTCTATCATAACGCCGTCGGTTTTAACGGGAGTGTCCAATACTGAGCGGTGGCTCCAGATATCGCCCGATACGGCCGTGAACTCCTGGCCGCTTCCGCTGTGAAATATAATGATGTGAAGCTCGTACGGCGACACTATCCCGTCGCGGTCGGTATCATATATTGAAAAATCCATGTGGCGCGAAGCGTTTTCGATCACCTCTGAGGCCAGATAAGAAATATCGCTCGAATCGATGGTTTCGAATGCCTCGACGTCGCTTCCCCATTCGCGGTAGGTTTTAAGGCTCCTGTACCAGAACGCTTCGACGCCGGCCGCTGCAGACACTTTCAGGGCCCAGCCGCTGAATGTGAGTTTCCCGGAGGAGGCCTGTTTGTAGTATCTATTCATGCTGCCGCGGCTTTCGTTGAAAAGAAGGTCCTCATAATACTGCGCCGGGCGTTTTTCGGGCTTTACCGTATAGCAGGGTCTGTCGTCGAAATCGACTAGCAGCGCCAGAACCTTTCGTTCCCCGACGGCGGGCCTCAGGCCCTCGTACGGGCGGCTTTCGCTGAAAGAACGGTCGGGCCGGCCGGCCGGCGAGCTGGACGTGATTTTCGCGCGGCGGGCGGCGGCCTTTTTGTTCATGAATAACGAATACTTCGCCATCTGCTTTTCTTCGAACGGCGGCATGTGGCACTCGCAGGCCGCCTCGGCGGGCCGTACGGTCCGTAGCGCCGGAAAAACTCCGGCCATCATGAAAATTATTATAAGGCTCCGTAAAAATATCGCGTTCTTTTTATTCATCTAAAAATAATCAAACTCAGTCCGCGCCTCTGATAAAAAACTTTTCTCTATAAAATTTCATCGTATCCGCGCGGCGTTATTAATTCAGTATGCACTATGCACTCTACACTATGCACTGTATTTATCTTCGGCTTTTATTAAAAATCATTAAATTTAAAAAAAATCTTAAGTTTGGGTTTATTAAACCGATATTTTTTCTATCTGCTTAAAATCTTATTAAAAAGACTGCAATATACTTAATAAAAGGAGTGAACGCAATGCCCGAAACACAGGGACTGGAACTGAAAGTTAGATATGATGAGGATAAAGACGTGCTGGACGTTTTACTCGGCCAGCTCAACGACGGTTTTCTGGTCGAGCTCGAACCGAACTTCACGGTCAAACTGAGCCTCGAATCAGGCGACGTGATAGGTTACACAATCAAAGATTATTCAAATAACGTGCATAAAAATAAAGTGTGGTCCGACAGGCTGTCGACGCGCTTTGACGAAGAATTCGACGGCGCTTTTTACGGCAAGATGATCAGACGCGACAAAAAAGCCGCTTAACAGGATTATTTGAATAATACGTACACCGGGACAAAAAACGGCCGCGGGGAAAGGAGACTTTCCGGCGCGGCCGTTTTTATATTTATGGCTGGACTTATAAATTTTTAATTTTTCTTCGGGTTATAGCACTCTATTACGATCTTCGAATTGAGATAAGCGATCTTATTTATCTGGAAACTCGTTCCGCCGAAGCTGAACTGGTTGATGCCCGGCTGCGATTTCACGTATTTTTTGGCGGTATTGAGCAGGGCGTTGAATACGAAAGCCGGCATCCAGACCCTTCCGACCCTCATTCCCGAAAACTGCCAGCTGATGAGTTTATTTTCATCGACAGTCGCTTTCACGTTCATCGCGAAATAAGACTCGAGTTTCATCGCCTTTAAAACGCCTATAACGCGTATGCCGTCTTCGGTAAGTTTTACCTTAAGGTCTTTGACCTTGACTTCCTCGCCGGGGTTTTTCATGGCGGGAAGGCGTCGGCTGATGAACGAATTCAGCTCGATCTCTTTAAGGTGTATCTCGATGGTGCCGCCCTTCTGGATGTATTTTTCAAACTCGGCCAGGTTTTTTTCGAGCGAGTCGGCGTCGTCTCTGGTGACCGGCAGCGCCGCGAGTTCCTTCGAGTTTTCTTCGGAGGGCGCGAGAAATTTATTCATGAACTCCGGCCCGCTGTAGATCGCGTAGGCCATGAAAAGCATGAAAGTAAAAAATATCAGCGAAACGGCGAACAGGCAGCCCGAACAGGAACAGCAGCCCTTCTTTTTAGGCTTGTCACCGGGCTGCGGCCCCCCGCCGCCGGCGCTTCTTATGGAAGCGCCGCATTGCTTGCAGAAATTGGAACCGGGTTCGTTAGGAGTCGCGCAGGTGGGGCAAAACATAAATAATACCTTCCCGATATAAAAATTGCATAAAAAAAAGCCTGCTTAAAATGATCACATTTAACACAGGCTTGCCTTTTAAAGTATGGAGACGGCGGGAATCGAACCCGCGTCCGAAGATCTGTCACAAGGTTGTTCTACGTAACCTAGCCAGTGATTGATTTCAGATAAGACAGGCTCACCGGCCGGCCAATCTTACCAAAGATACCTTATGATAATCGGAAGAGGTATGGTATCCAAACCACAGCCGATGCCCGGATTTGTGAGTCACCTGTGCCGCCACCCCGGACGCCGCCGGCACAGGCGCCGCTGCTATTTAATTAAGCAGCGAGTAAGTATTCGTCGTGTTCTGCGACTATTGTTTGCCTGATTAAGGAGACAGACTCTCCGCCACGCCCAACAATGATCTAAATCCCCGTCGAAACCATGTCGTCCCCGTAAAACGGAGAAGCGCATTAATTAATAAAACGCCTTTGAACAACAGGTTGATTATATTTATTATTTTCAAAGAGTCGGGACGAAAGGATTTGAACCTTCGACCTCATGGTCCCGAACCATGCGCGCTAGCCACTGCGCTACGCCCCGAGTATTTAGAGAAAAATTCGGACAATACCTGAATTTAACTCAGAAATATTATAACACACCCTGTCGGATTTGTCAAACAAAATATTTTGCGCTTATTTGCCCGCGATCAGAATATTCGACGCCAGGCCGGCGATCTGACTTAAAATATTAAGCGATTCGAGAGGCGTCAGCGCGTTTATATCGATTTTTTGGATCTTTTCGATAATCGCCGTGACCTCTGGCGGAACGGCGGGCGCTTTCGCCGAAGGCGCCTCGAAGAGGTCGAGCTGATTTTCGTCGATCCTGTGGCGCGCGCCTGATGCCTTTTTCAAAAGCCTCGCGATATTGTTCTTCTCATCGCTTTCTTCGAACGATCTCAATATTTCGGCGGCGCGGTCCACCACCTGTTCTGGCAGACCGGCGATCTTCGCCACGTGAATGCCGTATGAGCGGCCGGCGGGGCCGGGCAGGATCTTATGAAGGAAAACGACGCCTGAATCGCCATCGGCGACGGCCACATTGAGGTTTTCTACCTTCGCGAAGGTCTTGTCCAGTACGGTCAGCTCGTGGTAATGCGTGGCAAAGAGTGTGCGGGCGCCGTCGAGCAGATTGCCTCCGCCGCTGAGAATAAATTCGATGACCGAGTATGCTATCGCCAGGCCGTCGTAAGTCGATGTGCCGCGGCCGACCTCGTCGAGTATTATAAGGCTCTTAGGCGTCGCGTTATTGAGGATATTCGCAGTTTCTATCATTTCGACCATAAAGGTTGACTGTCCGGCGGCCAGGTTGTCCGATGCTCCAATGCGCGTGAATATGCGGTCGCACAGACCGAGCCTGGCCCTTTTGGCCGGCACGAAGGACCCCGCCTGGGCCATGAGGACAATAAGTGCGACCTGCCTTATGTATGTGGATTTACCGGCCATGTTCGGGCCGGTAAGTATCTGAACGTGAGCGTGAGCGCCGCCAAGCATCGCGTCGTTATTGATAAAACCCATGTAATTCATGCGGTTTTCGACGACCGGATGGCGGCCCTCGATTATCTCGATCTCGTCGCCCCCGGTTATCTCGGGCTTCGCGTAGTTATAGCGCGCGGCCGCTTCGGCGAAGGACATGAGCGTATCGGCCACCGCCGCCGCGCGGGCCGCGGCATAAATTTCGTCTGTGTGCCTGGCTATCTCGTCGAGCAGTTTCATGAAAAGCTCGTACTCGAGCTTCTTCTGGCGCTCGTCGGCGTTGAGGATCATGCTTTCCATTTCCTTGAGTTCGGGCGTGTAAAAACGCTCGGCGTTGGCCAGCGTCTGCTTGCGTATGTAATTATCGGGAATGGATGAAAGGTTGGCCTTCGTTATCTCGATATAATAACCGAAAACCCTGTTGTATTTGATCTTCAGCGACTTGATGCCGCTCCTTCTCTGCTCGTTCTGCTCCAGGTTAAGCAGCCATTCCTTGCTGCTGTGGGCTATCTTGTTCACTTCGTCCAGCCCGGCGTCGTAGCCGCCCCTGATGATGCCGCCGTCCCTGAGAGAAAGCGGCGGATCGTCCACGACCGCCCTGTCAATAAGATCTGAAAGCGCGGTGAAGTCGGGCACGCACGAAAAGAATTCGCCGAGCCCCGCGGCGCCGGCGCCGCGGATAACTTCCGCCAGGGCTCGGATCCCCGCGAAAGATTTTTTAAGCGCCGTGATATCGCGCGCGTTGCAGTTTCTGAGAGAGACGCGCGACATTATGCGCTCGATGTCGTATATGCCCGAAAGGCACTCCGCTGCGCGGCGCCTCAGGTGGATGTCGCCGTAGAATTCGCCGGCGAGCCGCTGCCGCCATTCTATGGCGGCGATATCGCAAAGCGGCGACTCCAGCCACGATTTTAGAAGACGCGCCCCCATGGTAGTTTTCGTAAAGTTAAGCACGCCGAAAAGCGACGGTATTATGTCGAGCGAAAGCCTGCTCTGCACGTCGAGGTGCATGAACTTGCGCTCCATGCGAAGGTTTATCTTTCTGATATGCGCTACGGAGTTTTTCTGGGTCTGATAAAGGTATTTGACGACGGCGCAGGCCGCTACCGTCGCGGCTCTGGAGTTTGACTCGTTCAGGCCGAACCCCTCGAGCGTCGCGACGCCGAAGTGCGAGCACAGAAAGTCGACGGCCGCCTGGTAGTCGAGCGGATAGTCGTCTTCGAAAGCGCTTATAGTAAGGGCTTTCGTGTTGCCGCGCTTAAGGTCGAGCTCGAAACCCGGAGTGGCGAGAAGTTCCTTGGCTACCAGCGCCTCCGGAGGCGAGACGCGCCCAATCTCGTCAAGCAGCTGCCGCAGGGCCGAATCACCCGAAAACTCCGACACGTGAAAATCCGTCGTCGAAATGTCGGCGTAAGCGAATCCGAATATTCCCTTTTCGTAATATATGGCCGCAAGGTAATTGTTGCTGGTTTCGTCGAGGTAATTGGCCTCGGTGAGCGTTCCGGGTGTTATGACACGCGTGACGTCGCGCTTCACTATGCCCTTTGCTTCCTTCGGGTCCTCGACCTGATCGCAGATGGCGATCTTGTAGCCGCGCCTGACCAGTCGTGATATATAGTTTTCGATCGAATGGTACGGAACGCCCGCCAGAGGAATGGGATCGCCCTCCTCGCGGCCGCGCGCGGTCAGAACGATGTTCAGCTCGGCCGCGGCGGTCCTGGCGTCCTCGAAGAACGTCTCGTAGAAATCGCCTACCCGGAAGAAAAGTATCATGCCCGGATAGCGGCTTTTTATCTGTTCGTACTGCTCCATCATAGGCGTTTTGGCCATATATGGAAAACCTCTCTTGAATTTAAAGTAAGCGAAATTATTTAGTTTACACCAGTAAAGCCGGCAAAATTAATTTTTGTCTTTTACAATAGTTCAGCTCAACCGCTGATTATTTCGAATATTGTTTTTCCACTTCGATCAATATCGGCTGCTGGGTTACTTCGCCGGTCTTTTCGTCCTCGGCCAGATCGCCCGTGTCGATATCGAATACTATCGGGCTGCTTCTTACCACGTTGGCGTAGCACTTGATCTCGCGGTTGACGCGCACGTAGGCGGCAAGCATGTCGCCGAGCTTCGATATCTTTATCTGCGTTTTGCCGCGGCCGATGACCTTAAAGCTGAGTTTGGAGTCGGTCTCGAAATAATCGAAGACCACCGCGCGCGGAGTTATCATGAGCTTGCGCTCGCGGTCGACGAAAAGCTCCATGGCCGTAGGTGAATACATAAGGTCAATGCGGTTCTTGCCGACCTTGAGGTTGTTTATCTTCACTTCGTCGAGCGAGTAAAGGTTGCCGAAGCGGAGCTTGCCGTCCATCTGCAGCTCGATGAATTCGTTCATGAAGATAAGGCCCATGAGCGAGCCCCAGGTGTAAAAAGGCGCCGTGCGGCAGTAAACGCCGGCCTGCGCCTCGCCGTATCCGGTATAGGCGCTGTAGTTCTCGTGCACGTGCGCGGATTTCTGCCATTCGAACTGGAACTGCCTGAGCGAGGCCAGGGCGAGTTCGTAGGCTTTTTTTAGCATGCCCTGCATTTTGAAACCCTGATATACCATGAAGTTCAGCGGCGGCCATACCCTTCCGCGCCAGTATTCTCCGTCGAGCGAGAGTTTTTTATCGGAGGCGGCTAGTGATATCATCTTGAATATAGCCCCGAAAAACTCGGGGTCTCTGAATTTAGAATATAAAGATTCCTTGATATTCTTCGTCAGCTTGATGAAAAGCATGGGATAGAACGACGTGGGGCTGTATGTTTTGGCGAAAGAGCCGTCGGGGAGTATATTGGCGAATATAGATTTACTTTCGTCGTAAAAATTCTTCACTATCGAGTCCTGAAAATTCGAGGCCTCGGTGGCGAAAAATGAATAGTCCTCCATCATCTTCAGCTCGTTGGCCATCAGCGCCATTATTGCCGCGCCGTAGCCCGTAAGCGCGGTGAGATCGAGGCAGCCTCCGTCGAGGGTAAGTTTATTCTCGTCGAAGGAAAACTCGTCCCACATGGGGCTGTCGTCCAGGCCAGACTCGTAAGCCGCGCCGGTCTTGCCGGTCACGGGCCCGGGCCTTTTTCCGCCGGCGCCGTCGCCGGAAGGCGCGGCCGTCGAACGCGAATCAGCGCCCCAGGCCATGACGTAGGGTTTTATGCTCGTGCGCTTGTTCTTGAGAAAATTATAATATTTTTTAAGTTTATAATAGCACGTCGATAAAAATTCGCGGTCCTTGCTGTACAGGTAAACGGTCCACGCGGCGAGGAATATGATCGGCGGGTTCGTGCGGTCCGAAGAGTAATCGTCGAGGACGAACTGCGGAAGACGGCCAGAATCATCCATGTAGGAGATCATCTTCAGCACCAGATCGGCAGCGAGCTCCGTGTTGAACGGCGCAGATATGATCGCGGCGAAGGCGGTGTCCCAGTTGAATAAAAGCGGCCCGCCGCGCTTTGCGGGATCTATCTCCATGATATTTTCCATCATCTCGACCCACGATTTAGTTACCGGAAGGAAAGCCGTTTTATTGCGCGGGTTATACGACATGTTCCAGAACAGCGGCGCGCAGATGGCGCCGCCTATGTCGCTGAAGTAATTGGTCGTAAAAGTGGTGTTATTTACGAAGAACTTCTTTTTGGCCTGCGCGAATATGCGGTCGAAATCTTCGATCTTGGATATCTGGCTCATCTCCAGCTCGGAGGACACGCCGAAATAGGTCGTCACATGCGGAATAACGCAGAAAATATCGCCCTCGGTGACGTCCTCGTAAAGATAGAGTTTGCCTTCCTTGAAAATATTTTCTACCTTGAGCTCCGAGGACAGGACCGAGTAGTTTTCCAGCTGGCATTCGGCCCTGTAGGCGTGTATCGCGCCGCCCGGATGGTCATAGGCCTCGAAGCCGAACAGCGATTTCGACAGCGTGCGCGATATCTTTATCGCTTTTTCGCCGCTTCCCTTGAACAGCAGAAGAAAATAACCCTCGGTGACGTCCACGCCCGCAGGCTCCATTTTAATGAAGATGTTGAACGGGTCGGTCTTTACGAATGTGACGTCAAGCGAGGCGTTTTTATAGTTATACCTGATGCGGCCGTAATTGAGGTTGAAATCTCTTATGTCCGCGCGCGCCTCGCACAGCGCCGGGCTGTCCTTGTGAAGCGGATGGCTGGCGGGCTGCTGGTCTTTCTGCCCGACGTTATAGCCGAACTGGTATTTGAAAGAATCTTCGGCCCTGTCGTAATAAAAAATGCATATTTCGGTCTGGTTCTCGATATTGGTGATCAAATTCAGCCCGAAAACACTGTGGGTATTGTACCCGAGAGGATATTTGTCTCCGAATAAATATTGTTTTGCCATTTTACACCCTTTTTTTAAAAATAATATTTCGAAATAATATTCCGGTCCTATAATATTCAAGTTTAATAACATTCACCCGCAGCAGGGGCGCCGGGCGTCATTTTTTAAAGATATTCCTGATCTTGTCGTACATAACGCCTTCGGTTATTTTAATGATAGCCGCGCCGTCCATGTCGTATATTATGAGCGGATTATATAGATCGCCCATGATCCTGCCGTATATTTTAAGCCCTTTTTCCATGCCGCTGAAATCGGCTTTCAGAGTGTTGTTCTTGAGGATCCGCCGCGGTATGCAAAGCGTGAAGCGGCCGTCGAGCCTGTCATTATAATCGGCCGTGGCCGAAGCTTTGAACGTATAATCAGGCGCCTGGATCTTCAGGCTTTCGACCGTCAGTTCGCGGCCGCGGAGTGAAATTAACGCTTCGACGGTCTCCGCGCGCGCCACGAGTTCTGGGGTCAGACCCAGCGAAGTGACGAAATCCCCCGCGCCGACGTCGCTGAAAACGCGGTTTTCTTCGGTGTTATATTCCAGCAGCCGTGCCCGCGTGAAACAAAGCCGTACTGCGAGGGAGCCGCCCCTCAAATCTTCGGAGTTTCCGGCGTATTCGAGCGCTATTTCGGCGCTTTCGCTCATAACCAGCAGTTTCGAAACCGGGAACGCCCGGAATATATCCGCCGTATTAAGCCCGCTCGCCCTTAATTCGACGCCAAGAGTTCCGCTTAAAAAACCGTGAACTATCTTCGCGATATTCACCGAACACGTGTCGAGCCGCACTTCGGAACTATACATAGAAAATATCTTTTTTTCGGCGTCGTAGCCGAAGTCAAGGCCCGCGCCGGCGCAATTATATGTGAGACGGCTTCCGGCCTCGCGGCCCGGTATCGTAAGCGCGACGTTCTGAGCCGCCGCAAAGCCTTTCAGGCCGTGAAGCGAGTTTTTGATGTCGGCGGCGCCCCGGATCGTCACCGGGCTTGCCTGGGCCGTTTTTATATATCCGGAGGCAATGTCGAACGAGGTATCGTAGCGCGCGAGGGCCTGCCCTTCCTCCGGACCATAATCGACGCTCAATTTATTTGAAATCACGCCGATCTCGGAGGTTTCGCCGTCGATAACCAGGCGGCTGGCGTAAAAATTCAATTCAGCCGGAATGCCCGAGCGCGTCAGATAACTGAAAATATGCGAAAGCGGATGCAGCGAGAGCGTCGCCCTGTTCGAAGTGAAAAACCACTTTGATTTTCTTGCCGCGTTTTCCGGCGGCCTGACGCTCAG